>WPCI01081820.1_pt1 | contig 92720 bp, 94 predicted proteins | sample 5399871 | NCBI WGS metagenome assembly WPCI01 (sample SAMN12869469, study PRJNA574797) | sludge metagenome | isolation source: wastewater treatment of pH7 | place: China:Beijing | collected 2019-05-20 | reverse complement strand
TTTCCAGATGTTATCATTTTTGACTATGCGTTCTCTGCCACACGAACACCTAGCAATCCATTCCCTGTCGTTTTCTGCAGGTCTGACGATCGTGTAATCCCCGTATATTTCGCCGGTACGATCACGCTTTTTATATTCCATCAATGGACCTCCTTAGAACGACAAGTCATCATCGCCGATATCAATTGATGATCCTGAAAATGGATCATTGTTTCTATCGAAATCTTGAGGACTGTTTGATTGATTTTGTTGTGTTGTATTTTGACCACTGTTAGAATTCGAATCACGCTTTTCTAAATAATTGAACCGTTCTGCAACTACTTCGGTGACAAATACTTTCTGTCCTTGTTGGTTCTCATAACTTCGAGTTTGAACTCGCCCAACAATACCGATCTGCTGACCTTTCCGGACAGTGTTCGCTAACGTTTCAGCAGACTTGCGCCAGATAACACAATTGATGAAATCTGCTTCTTGTTCGCCACTCGCGTTTTTAAAATCACGATTCACAGCTAAAGTAAAACTAGCCACAGCAGTTCCATTCCCCGTGTAACGGAGATCGGGGTCTTTTGTAAGACGCCCGACTAATACGACATTATTAATCATTCGATTTACCCTCATTCCGTTTTCTATCCCACGCGCTTGCATAAGCAGCGTAATAGTCGCGTGCCACATTCAATTCCGCTTCCAATTCATCGCCAGTTATTTCATACTCAACAGCAATATCAGAATAGGTTTCACCTTGTTCTAGTCGCTCTAAAACATTTGCCGGATCAATGCCTTCTGGATAATCTAACTGAGCAGTCTTAATAAATTCATCTACTACATCGACCTCAACCATAAACTCACGATCTTCGATAGTATTTTCATCAAGTAAGTTGGTTTGTTCTTCCTTGAATTCTTGCCACAAACCGTCTTCGTTTTCGTCGTATCGAACCGCTGGAGCGTTTGTAGAACGATCATAAGGAATCTTAAAAGGAATTGTTTCAGGACGGAATGAAGCGGTAATTTTGCCGCCTTCAAGCATTGCTAACGAACCAAGATACTGAGCGATTTTATCTTTCGGAATCTCCAAAGCAATTTTCACCTTGTCGTTTGCTACACCGATACTTTTTAATGTTGGTCTAAATTCTACGTTAGTCATTATTTTTTTCCTCCAAATTCTTAACTGTAATTGATACTTCTTTTCCTTCTAGTTCCGTTCTTAGCGTTAGCTCGTTTTCGATCATAAAAATACTTTTTAACTCAATCTCTTTTAAATTCCCAAAATCATACAAATTTTTTGCAGATAAAATCATTTTGTCTAATGTTCTTAATCTCATTCCATTCACTCCTAAAATAATTTTTCTTGGACGTCTGAGATTTCCTTTATAGTGATTTCCGCTCTCGGAATATCTGAATAAAACTTTCTAGTTACTAGGTCAACCACTTGACCGTCATCCTCCCAAAGCACACCTTTAACGGCATCTAAAATTCCTTTTGCATAGTTATCGGCATCGGGTTTTGTCGTTGGTCGTAAAGTTCTTGCTTCCGCTGCTGCTTTCTTAGTTTTGCTAAATGATTTGAGTGTTTCCTTAAAAACCAACACTTCTACAAAAAGCTCACCTTGTAATGGCTTCTTAGGCGCTATTTTTTCAGCGAACATCTTTACTTTCCGTTTATACTTTGCGCTTTTGGGTGGATCATACGTCCGCATAAAAGGCTTAGTTGTAAATCGAGGTCGCCCTTGAGGTACTGGCTGACCAGGCACTGTGAATTTAATTTCCATCGGTTGCCTTCTTTCTTAAATAAGAATTCTCTTTTATATCTTCTATTTGTTGAAGCAATGTAGGCAAAATCTTCTCACCGTCCTCAACGTACCGGAAACCTTGTTTTTTCTCGTCTACTGCCGTGAAAAAGGCAAACCAGATATATTCTTCCTTTTTCTTCAATTGCTTCTCTATAGCGCTTTTAGGAGCGTTATGGGCTTGTAAGCCTTTAGCATATTTTTGGCATTTACCTGCTTCTGTGAGGTAATACCTTACAAGCTCGCTTTCTTCTAGCTGTTCAGCTTTCAACAGCTCTTTAAATTCTTTGTAGTTCATTAGTAATCCTCCGTAGAAAATTCCATGAATTGACCGATGAACTTGAATGGGATTTCTCCAATCACACCATCACGACTTTTGGCAATTTTTACTTGAACGTGTTTGCGATCATCGGGGTTTTCTCTGTAAAGGAACATCACAATGTTTGCATCTTGTTCCAGCGATCCTGATTCTTTCAAATCTGCCAGCGTTGGTTGCTTCCCTGTCTTTTCAGTATCTCGGCTTAATTGTGATAGCAGAATGATCGTCACACCTAATTCGTTAGTCAAAAGCTTCAAACGTCTAGTAACCTCGTTTAAGACTTCTCTGGCGTTCTTTCGAGAGTCTTTTACCGCTACTAATCCGGCGTAATCTATAATCGCTAGATACTTACCCTTTTTAGCTCGTTTTCTAATCGCTAGGACGATGTCATTGAGCTGAGTGTATTCTTGGTCATAAATTCGCATATTGAGCTTAGAAAGCTCCTTGTAAGCAAATGCGGCTTGCCGTTTTTGTTGTGCCGTTAACTTGATTGGATTTCTAATCTGCATATTATTGATCTTTGCTTTTTTAGAAACGAAGCGGTACATCATCTGTTCTGTGGTCATCTCAAGCGTAAACAGATCAACAGCGACTCCCTCTGTCCTTTCTAAAGCGCTCATTGCCAAGTTAATCGCAAAAGCAGTTTTACCTACTGCCGGTCTTGCTCCGATAATTGCTAGCTCCCCTGGTCCGAAGCCTCCACCCAATGAAGTATCTAATTTCTGAAACGTCCGGATAAATGGATTTTCTTTTGCTTCTAGGTGTTCGATAAAGTCTGCGTAGCCTTTCGCAATTGATCCATCTGACTTTACTTTTTTTAAACTCTCAAGCTCCTCTTGATACATCGTGATTTGAGGTAAGAAGCGATCATCTTCCGACATAGAATATTCAGAAGTAAGTCGTTTCAATTCTCGCTTCAAATAATCTTTATGAACTTGGTTAGCGAAAAAAATTGCTTGACTTGCTGTTGGTTCGCTTGTCTTTAGAACAATCAAATCATCAGCGGTTAGTAAGGATAATGGATACAGTTGCTTAATGCTCTTTTGAATATCACTAAGCAGTTCTTCCTCACCGTTTTTTGATTGGATAGCGGAAATAATTTGTTTAAAGCTGTCGCCTTCGATCCAATCAGGGTTGATATCTAAAAATTGAATCTGTTTAGGATCAATTAATAAAGTTGCGGCTAGTTGCATTTCAAAGTTCTGCATCATGCAGGATCACCAAATAAATCTTCTAGTCCTTCAAAGTCGTTAGTTGGTTTTCGGGGTTGCTTAGGTTCTTTATGTTCTTGTAGATATTCATCAAATTTATTTCCGAATAAAGTTTGAGGTCTAAGGTATTTATTCATGTTTGAATCATTTAGCCATTGAGAACTTTTAACATTGATTACTTTTTTAAAATCTTCTAACCTTTGTCCTTCATTCCATCTGGCTTTGATTAAATCTTTCCATTTTTGAGTGACTTTATATTTTTTGCTAGTAACTTCATTTAGATATGAAATAATCTCTGTGTAAGGAATTTTTTCAGAACTCGACATATTGTCTTTATTAAGACTGTTACTTTTAAGACTGTTAATATTAGTACCCTCATTTTGTAAGGGTACGGTTCGTATGCTTACGTTTTGTACGGATACGGTTTTAGGTAAAGTGTATATATTATTACTAAAACCATTTGCTTTCCGTTCCCGTTTAACCGTTACATAGCCCATATCCTTCAATTGCTTTAAGTGTTTCTGATACCTGCGTTCACTTATTTCTAAGTCATGGCAGATTAGAGCAACCGAAGGAAAAGCAGTGTTTCCAGCTCCACAATATGAGCAGAGATAAGCATATATCGCTTTAGATTCAACGCTCAATCTAGTATCTTTCATCATTAACTTAGGGATTATTCCATATCCCTTTGACAACAAATCCTCTTGTTTTAAAAGACCTGTTTCTTTCTCATCCATATAAATCACCTACTGTCTATTTCATCTATTTGTTTTTGTGACATGAGTCCCAAATCAATAACCGTTTCAGTATCAAGATAGATTGGTGTCACGTGGTATTTATTCATGAACTCTTTAATTCCGATCTGATGCTGTTCCATGTGATATTTGTGAGATAGGGACATCAGTAACAACTTTCTATGATCAATCGTTTTTCGCTTTCGATTACCAACCGCGTTGTAATGAGCTATCTCAGCATGTGGTTCGCCGCTGATACAACAGATTCGATATTTCAAACACAAGTAAAAGTAATGCTGCTCGTTTTTAGGAATCAGGTTAAGTTGAATACCCTTAGGCAACGGCACCCGATGCTTGAATACAAAATCTAGGATCATATCAATAAAAAGGGTTGCATCCTCTTCAGAACAGTTTGAAAGACTAAAGTCTTCATAACCGTAGTAGTATTCAAAATTATTTTTGAAATACTGGCGCATATAGCCTCGTTCGATTCCCATCCAGTCGTCACAGTCGTTGCAAAGGGCAAAAATAAATTTCCTTTGTGCCGCGGTAATCTGTCGTGCATCTTTAATGTCAACCTCGACAGTGGGAACAGCTCCATCCGACAGAGTGCCGATCCGTTTAACGTTCGCTTCATCGTCCAGTTCTAATGTAATTTTGTTGCCGGACAACTGTGTTAGTTTGCCGAATATCTTCATAAAATCACTCGCTTAATGTTTCAACTTTAATGCCCAATCCTTTGAGATATTGCGTCGCTTGTTGAATCAAATGGTTAGGTGCAGACAGCCGAACCGTCATTGTTTTGATCGCTGGTTTATTGATTGGAAATGGATCTTCATCATCACCAAAAGGCAAATCTACTGTATTGACGATCTCGCCAGTTTCTTCATTCACGACTTTATTCCCGATTTCAACTTGATTTGGCTCAAGCCCGGCGATCGCATCTTCATATTCTTTTTGTTTTGCTTCCTGCTCTAAGCGCTCGTTTTTAGCCTTTATTGCCTGATCAATCTGCTTCATTAATTCTTGTGGCGTTACCCCATTTTCCACTTGAACAACCCAACTTTCAGGCTCTTGACCAACCGCTTTAGCATAGTTAGCGATCATAATTTTATTTGCCTCAAGCTGATCCTTTTCAGCTTTGACTGCTTTCATTTCGCCGACGATCTCATTCAAGGCTTTTTTGTTTAGTTTGCCTTTTGTAGTGAAGTAGCCTTTATTAGCCCAAGATGGGTTAATAGTCAATTCTTCGACCTCGACACCATAATTAGGTGCGATCTCAGTGATTTCGATCATCATTGATTCATAACGCTTAGCTTGTTCGCGTTCATCCATTTCTTTGATACCTTCGTCAATCGGAGACACGACATTTTGGATTTGTTCATTTTGTTCTTTGATCCATTTTTCAAACTCAGTAAGTGGTTGGCTGAACTCTTTTTTGATTTCTTTTCGCTTGTCATCCAACCCTTTTTTTACTTTGTTCATTTCAGCTCGGACTTTTTTCGCATCCTCGATGTTGTCAGGATCAATAACTAGACCCTTATATTTTTTTGCGTATGCTTTAACAGCTGATTCAAACTGTTCTTTGTGCGAAACAGTGATTTCTGATTTTTTAAAGTCAACAGAAAAATCCAATTCTTTGACTGCAATTTCATTCGTCATCGTTATCCTCCTAATGCTGGTTTAAATAATTCATCAACACGCCGAAATCATCTGGCGTCAGATTTGCCAATTTAGATTTAATTTTTAAAAATGGGAATAATTTGTTAATCGCATCGTCTAAACTAATACCTTGAGAATTAGCAAATTCTGTCAGTTTGTTGGTAGCTGTAGCAAGTTGTGCTTTGGATAAAGTGGGTGCTTTGTTTGTTTTAGTCGATTTATTGGTACCAGTATTTTTCGGAGCGTTTTTACCACTCGTATTATTTCCATCATCGTCAACATCGCTTGTAACTCCGAAAACAGCGCCTAAAGCATATCTTTTAGCGTAAGTGACCGCAGACCCAAAGGCTTGAGCATCAGCTTTAGTTGTAGGTAAGGTTAAAGGCTCGTAACTGATAAATTCGCCTGACGTATGAAACACATGTGTAGATACAGATATTTGATTTCCTTCACTAGTTGCTTCTTGGGAGTAACTCAGTCCGGTTCCTTTAATAGCTTCATCAATTGCTTTTACTACACCGTCCAAAGTAACGTATGTTGATTTAAAAAACGGGTTATTCGCATCCTTAGATGGCTGCTGCAGAGCAGTCCGAAAGTCAGCCAAAGCTTTAAATATATTTTTTGTTTCTGAGCTGGTTTGCATTATTTTTCCACCTTTCAAAATTTAACTGTTTAATCTGATTACCACTCCCAAAAAAGAACGGTGCCATCTTCGTTTTCAATATTTGATACGCCCTCTTGTTCCAATTGGCCTAAAAATGATGGAGTCAAACCTTTACTTTTAACTACACAGCTTGTCTGTCCGTTTTGAGCGGCGTTCATAATTTTGTCTATAACTTTATGCTGAGCGTTCTGGATAAGCGCAGAAAAGATATCATCGCCTAATCCGTTAACGCTGATTGCGTTTTGAAATGTTTCCATGTAAAATCTCCTTAGATTGGTAATTTTTTATTTGCTTACTTCGGTTGCAGCCGAGGTAGGCTTTTTTTGTTGCTCATAGTCGAATTCAGCCATAAGTAACAAGTAGCCTCCAACGCTCATAACCAGAACAATTTTGATCCATGTACTAATGTTTCCTGTACTCATTGCTCCTAGTCCAAAAGCCCCAATCAACAAAGCTATTCGACGTAGCCAGTAGATTTTTTTCATCATTTACCTCCTAGATATTTCCATAACTCGTTATCAATAAATTCAATCATTCCTTGAGGTTTGAATAACCAACGATCACTTTGTGAATAGGGATAGTAAACCCATCCGCCATTTTCAACATCTAACTTCTTAATCAACTTAGGATTGTTCAAAATTTTGTTCCGTAACCAAACAGATGAACGATTAGACCTAGAAACAAAATCTTTCATTGTAAAAGTTTGACCGGCGAATTCTTTTTCTTCTAATTCCCTCAATCGGACCTTTTCGATCAAGACTAAGTTATCTGGTATTTCAATTGTCACTTTTGCTTCTATCTGTTGTTCAGCCATCTTCATTACCCCTTATCCAAATCTAAGGCCGCTTTGATCTCTTCAATTTTCGCTTGTGGGCTTCTTTTGCCGTTCATTATGTCGGACATGTATGCAGTAGAAATTCCTAACTGTTCAGCCAGCCAAGCTTGATTTTTCCCTTTTTTCACTAATGCGATTTTGATTTTTGTAATTAAATCTTGAGACATAAAAAAATCACTCTCCTTCCATATTTTTGTAAGCTAATAAAATTAGCTAATATTTATTGACACGGACTAACGATTATATTAGTATAAAGTCATAGTTAAATAAGCATAGAACTCCCCCTATAAATTAACGTTCTAAGTTTGCCGACCTCGAATTGTTTATTTTGATAGGTGTCTTTCTTATTGCTCATTAGCGTATTGAATTAGCTTACGGATTTATAATACTAATAATTTTATTAGTTGTCAACCAAAAACTAATATTTTTGTTAGCTTTTGTTTTTTCGTTGCGGAAAAAGGTGATTCCAGATGGAAATTTTACTAGAAAGAATAAAGTTACTTTGTAAATCAAGAGGTATTACTGTATCTCAATTAGAAGATAATTTAGACTTGCCTAGCAACACAATCTATCAATGGAAAAAAAGAATTCCTAATACTGAAAGATTGAAAAAAGTTGCAGACTATTTCAACACTAGTCTTGACTACCTTTTAGGCAGAACTGACAACCAATATGCTGGCCTTTCTCCCGAGCAAAGAAAGTTAACAATAAAAGAAGCTTTGGAATCTGCTATGGGCAAAGATGGGAAAGAAATCGATGCTGATGATATTCCCACGCTTACTCGTATTATCGAAGCATATTTAGACGGAAAAAATTAGGCGGTGGTTGGATGGACAGTTTTATTAAAAAGTTTATCGAAATATTACAAGTAACGGTTGTGTACGATCATGAACTTAAAAAGGATGCTTATTGCTTCCCAAACTTAAATCTAATAGTAATCAATTCGCACAATCCTGAATGGCAACAGCAAAAAGACTTATTGCATGAATTGGGGCATCTAGCTAAGCAGAGAAACGACTATAAACTATACAATCTGGCTTTTTCGCTTCATTCTCAAATGGAAAATGAAGCAGAGGAGTTCATGATTGAAAAAGTATTAGAAGCTAAACTTAACGAACCTGATTTTGAACCCAGTTCATTCAATTACATAAACTTTTTAGAAAGTTATGAAATTGAAACAAAATACGAACCAATGGTTAAAGAATTTATGACACGATATCTCGTCGGAGCTAAATCCGGCAATATATTTTTTAAATAAAAAACGAACATACATTCGTAAAAAAGGAGTTTTTTTATGTTATATCAAGAATTTAAAGAATGGTTAGAAGAAAATGCGAGCGGGTATCCTATTTTTATTGAGAAAGCTACGGAGTTTCAACTTATGAAAAATAAAAGTCGGTCGGGGAAAAATAAATGGCCTGATAGAAAAGTCAACAAAGCAATAAATGGAATGTGGGAAAACGTTGTTACGGCAGCGTATGAACAAATAAAAGCGCATGAAGGAGTCCCAAAATACAATGGAACACAAATTTGGTTAGATTTTATGGAAAAGAATGACTTTTTGGAAGGATTTAACGAAGGAGCTTCTGAAGTCGAATTTGAATAAAAAATACACGTCGCTCTTCCCTGCAAAGTTTGAACGACGTGATCACATAAATAAAACCTACAGCAATAGGTTCTTTACGATGCCTATTGTATCAAAGAAAGAGAGTTGATTCAATTGGCTAGATTTGTAAAACGTGGCAAAACTTGGCAATACGAAATATCCTATAAAGACGAGAATGGGAAATATAAAAAGCTTAGAAAAAGTGGCTTTGCTAAAAAAGGTGATGCAATAGCAGAGGCTGGGGAAATTGAGGCCAATCTTGCCAAAGGTCTAAAGGTCACAAGTAAAGACATTCTTCTTTCTGATCATTTTGAACAATGGATGAATGTTTACAAAAAAGGAAAAGTATCGGATGTTACCTTCAGAAAATATAAGAATACGTTGATGAATATTGAAAAATATTTCCCTAATGACACAATTAAAAAAATATCAAGGACTCATTATCAAGAAAAAATAAACGAGTTTTCTAAAGTACACGCCGATGCGACCGTTGAACGTTTAAACACTCAGATCAAGGCGAGCTTGAGAAATGTTATAGACGAAGGAGTTATTCCGTATGACTTCACTAAAGGAGCCGTGATCAAAGGAGAGGCTCCCAGTGTAGACGAGCAGGATAAATTTTTAAATTTTTCAGAGTTTGAATCATTGGTTAACCTTGCGAAAGAACGGCTCGATCCTCATTTTGCTTCTCGATTCATGATTGTCGTTGCCGCCGCTACTGGGTTACGTTTTGGAGAACTTCTAGGTTTAACATGGGACCATGTTGATTTAGACAAAGGAACGATCTTCGTAGATCGTGCTTGGGATTACACTGAGACTCAAGATTTTGTACCAACTAAAAATGAGCAGTCTGTTCGAAAAGTACCTTTGGATGCTGAAACATCAAAAATAATGCAATCATTCAAAAGTGAACAAAGAAAACTGTTTCAGAAAATGGAAATTAAACCCAAGCATGATTTTGTGTTCTACAACGCAAAAGAAGGATTGATATCAAACAACGCTGCGAACAAAAAGCTGAAGGAACTTCTAAGACAATTAGAAATTGACACTCCGCTCACCATGCATGGTTTAAGGCACACTCACGCATCTGTTTTGATATTCAAGGGTGTTAATATTATGGCTGTCTCAAAACACCTAGGACACAAGAATTTAGCCGTCACAATGGAAGTCTATAGTCATGCGGTAAAAGAACTTGAAGAAAGGGAAGATGAACATATTAAGTCCATCTTTGATGATATTTATAAAAGTTAAAAGTGATTTGGCACACGTTTGGCACAAAAAGAAAGACAAACCTTATTATATCAAGGTTTGTCTTTTAGTTTAAATGCCAGCTGCAGGAATCGAACCTGTGACCTACGCGTTACGAGTGCGTTGCTCTACCGACTGAGCTAAGCTGGCGTTTAGTACAAAAGAAATTATAAGGAACTTTAGTAAAAAAGTAAAGTAAGATTATTCTTAAAATGCGATTACATGAAAAAAACTTGAAAATATGCTAAAATAAAGGAAGTAAGACAAGAGGATGACCGCTCTGTTTTTCATAATTCTCTGCTAACAGAATTTATGAGCTTAAGTTGAGCAAAATTCTCAAATACTAGTAAAACGGTATGCGGCTTGAAATAGGCCTCATTTTTCTCAGGAAAAATGACTACCAATGACTACTTTAGTATAAAAAAGGAGGCGTTTAAAACAGATGGCTACATTTGGCAAAATAGAGACGCACATTGATCCTTCCGAAGCAGGGAAAGATTTTCCCGTCAAGACACACGTAATGTTCACGATTCGTGGTAAATCCCAAACTGGGATCATCACTAAACAATTGAAAAACGCAGCTGTCGTTGAAATTGATGAGAAACAAGATAATGAACACTTGATGATTCATTCCAATGGCGTTGTCGTCATCAATTATAAGCAAATGAAAAAGATTTAATTTCAAACAAAGCAGGTATGTCAAAATGACATACCTGCTTTTACTTTATTATTTTGTTCCGAATAACCGGTCGCCAGCATCTCCTAGACCAGGGACGATGTAACCATCTTCGTTTAATCGTTCGTCTAAAGCTGCCGTGTAGATATCCACATCTGGGTGTGCTTCTTGCAACGCTTTGACGCCTTCAGGGGCTGCAACTAAACAAACAAATTTCATGTTCGATGCGCCACGTTTTTTCAATGAATCGATCGCCATGATCGCTGAACCGCCAGTTGCCAACATTGGGTCAACGATAAATAATTGACGACTGTCGATATCTTCTGGCATTTTGAAGAAATATTCATGTGGTTCCAATGTTTCTTCATCTCGGAACATTCCGATGTGTCCGACTTTTGCGGCTGGGATTAATTCTAAGATCCCATCTACCATTCCGATCCCCGCACGTAAAATTGGTACGATCGCTACTTTTTTCCCTGATAAGGTTTTTTGTGTAGATGTTTGGATCGGTGTTTCAATCTCGACATCTTCTAACGGCATATCACGAGAGACCTCATAAGCCATTAACATCGCGATTTCATTTACTACTTCGCGAAAAACCTTTGTCCCACAGTTTTTATCACGAATAATCGTTAATTTGTGTTGAATCAATGGATGATCAATTACTTGAAACTTGCCCATAATAAATTGCTCCTTTATTCTGCATTTCTCCTAATTATATGACAATTTCACGAAGAAAACTAGTCTAATGTTGTGCTTGAATTGGATGAGCTTCCGTTAATTCTAGAACCGCTTGACGAACTTCTGCCAATTTGGCTTCATCTCCATTAGAACGCAACGTTTCAATAATTAATTCAGCTACTCGTGTCGCATCCTGCTCTTTAAAATCACGACTAGTAATAGCTGCCGTTCCGATTCGGATTCCACTGGTTTCTTTAAAACTTTTTGATTCAAACGGAATCGAATTTTTATTGACAGTAATATGCACCGTATCTAACAACTCTTCTGCTTCACGTCCAGTGATGTCAAAACCAGTTACCTCTAGTAAAAGTAAATGATTGTCACTGCCGCCAGAGATGACCCGCGTTTCCGCTGTTTGATTAAAGACTTTCACCATCGCCTGAATGTTTTTCAAAACTTGTTCACTGTAGCCTTTAAATTCCGGTGCCAAAGCTTCTTTAAAAGCAACTGCTTTGGCCGCAATCACGTGTTCTAAAGGGCCGCCCTGTAAGCCAGGGAAAACAGCACTGTTGATTTTCTTCGCCAGCTCGGCATCATTGGTCAAAATTAAGCCCCCGCGAGGTCCGCGTAATGTTTTATGAGTCGTTGATGTCACCACGTCTGCATAAGGAACTGGATTCGGGTGTAAACCGGTCGCGACTAAACCTGCGATATGTGCCATATCGACCATTAATTTTGCGCCAACTTCATCCGCGATTTCACGAAAGCGCGCAAAATCGATAATTCGACTATAAGCACTGGCCCCAGCTACGATTAATTTAGGCTGATGTTTCCGCGCTAAAATGCGAACTACTTCATAATCCAACGTTTCGGTGTGAGGATCCACTCCATAGCTGACAAAATTATATAATTTACCACTGACATTCACCGGTGAACCATGGGTTAAGTGTCCCCCAGCAGATAGATCCATTCCTAATACCGTATCACCCGGCTGAATCAATGAGAAATAAGCCGCTTGATTGGCTTGCGAACCTGAGTGTGCCTGAACATTTGCGTATTTTGCATCAAATAATACTTTTGCCCGATCGATTGCTAAATTTTCTACAACATCAATAAATTCACAACCACCATAATAACGACGACCAGGATAGCCTTCCGCATATTTATTTGTTAAGACACTCCCTTGAGCCATTCGTACCGCTTCTGACACAATATTCTCAGAAGCAATCAATTCAATATTTTGCTCCTGACGCTCCGCCTCATTCTCAATTGCTCCCCATAGTTCGGGGTCTAGTGCTTTACAATCCATCCAAACGCCACCTTTCAACTTTATGTTTCTAGTATACGGAAGATTAACCAGATAATCGAATCTTTTGTTTACTTTTTTTCAAAAAAGTAAAAGACTCAGTTGAACAATCGAAAAAAGTTAACCCTCGTTCGTTTGGCTCTTACTGAAATAATTTTGCGCTGCGGCTTTTTTCAAACGATTCATATAAGCTAAGCCTAAATGATCCTCAGGAAAGACTTCCGCAAAAATGATATCAACTGTTTTGGCTTCATCCAACGCCCGCAAGCCACTGAATAATCCATGGGTGGCCGCTTCGATCGAATCATCCGCAAAAACAAAACGATCAGCCGAAGAATAACTCTTAGCGATTTTCGGACTTGCCAGTAGACCGACTTTTTTATTGTTTGTATCAGCCCAAGTCAAAGCAGCTTTCCAATCAGCAGGTTTGATCATTAAAACCGGTGTATCTGGTGAATAATGTTTGTACTTCATCCCCGGCGCTTTCGGTGTCTCGCTTTCCTTAACTAAATGTTTATCTAACGGAACTTCAATGCCTAAAACCGCTTCTAATGTTTCCTTAGTCACAGCGCCTGGCCGTAAAATCGTCGGTACTTCACTGCTTAAGTCTAAAACAGTTGATTCAACACCAATTTGCGTAGCACCGTCATCTAAAATCCCGGCTATTTTGTTTTTTAAATCATGATAAACATGCAGTGCTGTCGTTGGACTGGGTTTTCCCGATGTGTTGGCACTCGGCCCAACTAACGGCGCTCCGGTTTCTTCAATTAAAGATAATGTTTTTTTATTATCTGGCATTCGAAAAGCTGCTGTGGATAAGCCCCCTGTCACAACCGGGCTTAAACTGCCAGATTTGATCGAAAAAATCAAAGTTAGCGGTCCCGGCCAAAAATTTTTGATGATTTTTTCAGTCAGTGGATGGTAGCTTTCCACATAGTCTTTGGTCATCGAAAAATCTGCTACATGAACGATTAACGGATTGTCGCTAGGACGCCCCTTGACCGCAAAGACTTGTTTGACCGATTCCGGTAAAAGCGCATTAGCACCTAATCCGTAGACGGTCTCCGTTGGAAAGGCCACCAATTCCCCTTGGCGTAATAATTTCGCCGCTTGTTCAATTTCATCAGATTGAAAAATTTTTGTTTCCACAGCTTCTCCACAGCTCCTTTTCTATTTTTTCCTAGTTTAAAAACCTTTATCGACGACTTATCCTCAAATAGTGGACAACTCAATTGTCAAGTGTGTATAACCATGTTGATAACTTTTAGCTTTTTTAAATCCCGCCAATTCGCTGTTCTTTTATTACTTTCCTGATTAAAAATAATTTTTAGCGCACAACGACCATTCGATCATTTTTGGCCATATCTTGTTGAACTGTTACACGCTTTTCAGGAAAGGCCGTTTGAAAAATTTCCTGCACCGCTACTCCTTGCTGAAAACCAATTTCCAGTAGAATCATTCCCGTTGACTCCAGTAGTCTTTGACTTTGTTCGGCAATTTTTTGATAGATTGCTAAACCATGATTTTCGGCAAACAATGCTGTTTTCGGTTCATAGGTCCGTACACTTTCATCCATTAAATCCCATTCGTCTTCACTAATATAAGGGGGATTACTGATGATGATGTCTTGCTTTTCAGTAATTGCTGCCAGAACGTCGCTTTCTTTAAAGACGATCTCAGCGCCTAACATCTTTGCATTTTCTTGGGCAACATTCAATGCTGCATCAGAAATATCAACCGCTGTCACCTGCCATGCTGGTCGCGCCAACTTTAAACTGACTGCGATTGCACCAGTCCCGGTCCCGATATCGATTACTTTTTTGGGCTTGTAATCATTCAATTCTAAACATAGTGCCACTAACTCTTCTGTTTCTGGCCGGGGGATCAATGTCGCTTCGGTTACCTTGAAACGATGATCAAAAAAAGATTCATAGCCTAATAAATACTGCGGTGGAATGTTTTTCATTAGAGCTACTAAATCTTTCTCAATAATCGCTTGATCTGCCGATGGAATTTCTTCCCGCATCTTTAAGAGCCAGTGCGTCTTATCCCAACCCTTGCGAGCAAGGAAAAGATATTCAATCGCATACCCTTCTTTTCCAGCAGCTTCTAAAAAAGAAGAAGCCCCTGACAGGACTTCGACATAAGTTTTAGCCATTTTGCATTTCTTCCAATTTCTTGGTTTGATCGTACATAATCAAGGCATCAATGATCTCGTCTAGCTTACCCGCTAAGATTTGATCCAACTTTTGAATCGTAAGACCAATTCGATGATCCGTGACCCGATTTTGCGGAAAGTTATACGTCCGGATCCGTTCAGAACGATCCCCTGTACCAACGGCTGATTTACGGCTAGCGTCATATTCGCTTTGGGCCTCTTGTTGGATCTTATCATAAACCCGTGCACGTAAAATTTTCATCGCTTTTTCCCGGTTTTTAATCTGTGAACGTTCATCCTGCATCGCTACCACAATACCGGTTGGGATGTGGGTCAAACGTACTGCCGAGGCCGTCTTATTGACGTGCTGTCCACCCGCACCAGAGGCATGATAAATATCCGTCCGAATGTCTTTGTCTGCGAGATCGATTTCAACTTCTTCCGCTTCAGGCATCACGACCACGGTTGCAGTCGAAGTATGAATCCGTCCTTGTGATTCCGTTGATGGAACCCGTTGAACACGATGAGCGCCGCTTTCGTATTTTAATTTAGAATAAACATTGTCTCCCGTGATCATCATAATCACTTCTTTATAGCCACCGATACCAGTCACGTTGGCTTCCATCACTTCTGTTTTCCAGCCTTGACTCTCAGCATATTTTTGATACATATTGAAAAGATCACCGGCAAATAATGCCGCTTCATCGCCACCTGCGGCTCCGCGAATTTCCATGATGATGTTTTTATCATCATTTGGGTCTTTAGGTAGTAATAAGATTTTGATCTCATCTTCTAAAACATCTTTTTCTTTTTTTAAATCAGCTAATTCTTCTTTAGCCATCTCAGCCATTTCAGCATCTAAGTTTTCCCCTAATAATTCTTCGGTATCACTGATGCCCTCCACTACCTTTTTATAGCGGCGATAAGTCGCTACGGTCTCGCGCGTGTTGGCCTCTTCTTTTGATAACTGCATGAAACGCTGAGTATCACTGATGACTTCTGGGTCACTCAGCAGTTCCCCAAGCTCTTCATAACGATCTTCAATCGCTTGTAATTGATCGTACATGGATAAAATCTCCTCCTAGTTGATTAGTCATTATTAAAAAAATTACTCACTAATAGCTATTTTGTTAATTAGCAGAATGATCAATTTCCGGATGCAAATAATGTTTGCGACAGACTGGATAATAAGCCTCATTTCCGCCAATCTGAACTTGGTCCCCTTCATAGACCGGATGACCATCTATATAATGCAGATTCATCGTCGCTTTCTTATGACAGAACCAGCAAATCGTTTTTAATTCTTCTAATTTGTCCGCATAAAGCAGTAAATATTTTGAGCCTTCAAACATTTCATTGCGAAAATCATTTTTCAAACCAAACGCCATCACAGGAATGTCCAACTCATCAACGACTTGCGCCAATTGAACAACGTGTTCTTTGGTCAAAAACTGTGATTCATCAATCAACACACAGTAAGGTTTGTAATCGAGCTGTTTGATGAACGCAAAAATATTTGTCTCAGGAAAAATTGGTACGGCCGGTCGGCTCAAACCAATTCGGCTGGAGATCGTTCCCACGCCATCCCGCGTATCTATTCCGCTAGTCATTAAGACTACTGGTTTATTTTGTTCTTCATAATTATGGGCAACTTTCAGAATCTCAATTGTCTTTCCACTATTCATTGCACCGTATTTAAAAAAAAGCTGGGCCATTCTTGTCACCTTTCCCTTTTGTTCCTATCGTATTATAGCGGAAAAGTCCAATTATTTACAGTAATAATTTTCATTACATGCTCACCTTAGACGAATCATTTACTATTTTTGTCAAAGTCATAGGTTATCTTTTTAAGAATTTATCTCTTCAGTGCTATACTTTTAACAGTAATCATTTTATAAATTCTTATTTAGGAGGCGTTCTCATGGAACAACCGGCAACAAAGAAACGGCGGAGTTTTCCGTCGGCCTACACGGTCATTATTATCGTCCTGATTATGGTTCAAGCATTAACTTTTTTTATCCCTTCAGGTAAGTACAGTACCTTGAGCTATGACAGTGACAAAGATCAATTTGCCATCACCGATGCTCGTGATAAAACCGTCATGGCACCAGCGACACAACAGACTTTAGATAAGTATGATATCAATATCAAAGTCGAAAAATTTCGTGACGGAACGATCTATCGTCCTGCTGCGATCCCCAATTCATATCAACAGATCAAAAAGCCTGCTCGTGGTGTAACTGGAACAATTACGCAGTTTTTACGTTCACAGGTCCAAGGGATCACTGAAAGCGTCGATATCATGATCTTTATCTTGATCTTGGGCGGTGTGATTGGCATCGTCAATGCCACCGGAGCGATGGACGCCGGAATGATGCGCCTGTCAGAAAAACTCAAAGGTAAGCAAAAATGGCTGATCGTGATTGTAACCACTTTAATTGCTATCGGCGGAACCACCTTTGGATTGGCTGAAGAAACCATTGCGTTTTATCCTATCTTGATCCCAATCTTCTTATTGGCCGGTTATGATACCTTGACGGCGGTCGCCACGATTTATTTAGGAACTGCGATTGGGACCATGAGTTCTACAATCAATCCCTTTTCTACGGTTATTGCCTCAAATGCGGCTGGGATCAGTTTTACCGATGGGATGCCTTTACGGATTTTAATGTGGATTGCAGCCGTCGGTATCTCGATTCTCTACACCATTCGCTATGCCGAGAAAGTTCGCTTAAACCCTGCCGCTTCACTGGTAGCAGATCAAGCTGAAAGTGATCGGAAACGTTTCTTAGGTGGACAAGATCGGGAGAAAACGACTGAATTTACTAAGCGCCAAAAGTTTTCTTTGATCGTTTTTGCTTTAGGTTTTGTAGTTATGATCTACGGCGTACAACAACTGGGCTGGTATTTTACTGAAATTGCCGTCGTCTTTCTCGCCGTCACCTATGTATTAGCCGTCGTTTCTGGTTTAGGCGAAAAGAAATTTATCGACAGCTTTGTGACCGGTGCAGCAGATCTTTTAGGCGTAGCCTTAATCGTCGGGCTGGCCCGTTCCGTCGGCATCGTAATGGAGAACAGCTTTATCAGCGACACGATCATGAATTTCTTTAGTAATGCCATCAGCGGTATGAACAATGTCATCTTTATTTGGTTTATGTTCTTAGTCTATGTAATCTTAGGCTTTTTCATCCAATCATCGTCTGGATTAGCGGTATTATCCATGCCGATTATGGCGCCTTTAGCTGATGTCGTCGGCATCGACCGTGCATTGATCGTTGATGCCTACAACTGGGGTCAAGGTTTGATCGGTTTAGTCGCACCAACAGGTTTGATTTTAGTTTCATTATCAGTAGTAAATGTTGGGTTTGATAAATGGATCAAGTTTGTCACCAAACTACTGATTACCATCATCATTTTAATCCTTGCATTCTTGGCAATTGGTGTCTTGCTCTCTTAAAAAGAAAAGCCTGAGTCTTAAACGGATTCAGGCTTTTTTGAGGATAAATATTTTTGATGCCATTTCGCATCGACTTGACGTGTGCCTAGCTTGAAGAAAATTTCCTCCGTGCCGGCTTCATTAGCGGTTTGATAATACCATTTTTTCCAACGTAGAAAATCTAGTTGAGCTTGCAGTTCAAGAATTTTCCGCTCCAACGCAGCTTCTTGTTCAATCATGAAGGTATAACGTTGCGGCAATGTTTGATCGCCCGCCACACACCAGTCCATAAATTTGGCAATTTCTTTTACGGCAATTCCTGATTTTTTTAAACAATCGATCACTTCGATATACCCGAGGTCATCCTCAGTGAACTCTCTGCGCCCCGCCTGATTCTTTTTTACAAAGGGCAGCAAGCCCGCCTTATCATAATACCTTAACGTATCTTGTGAGATTCCATATTTTTCAGAAATCTCGCCTATCAAAAATTTTTTCATTTTTTTAACTTCTTTCTTGACCTAGAGTTAACTCCAAGTAGTAGAGTTAGTCTATCATAATTTTGAAAGAAGGCAATTCAAATGGAAAAATCTTTAGTTGTAATCACTGGTGCAAGTTCTGGCTTTGGAGCAGAGATTGCCAAAATCTTCAATCAAGCAGGCTTTCCCCTACTTTTATTGGGCCGCCGGATCGAAAAAATCAACGCTCTACCCTTGAATTTTGAGCGCGTCATGGTCGAAGCAGTCGACGTAACTGACTACAAAACGTTTGAAGCGAGTATCAAAAAAGCTGAGGCGGTGTATGGTCCTGTCGATTTATTAGTTAACAATGCTGGTGTCATGCTCTTGGGAAATGTTTTGGAGCAAGATCCGCTAGAGTGGCAAACGATGCTAAATACCAATATCATGGGTGTTCTAAACGGCATGCAAATCGTTTTACCCGGTATGAAGGAACGCAATCATGGAACTGTCATCAATATGTCATCTTTGGCCGGCAAGAAAACTTTCACCAATCACGCAGCCTATGTCGCTTCAAAATTCGGTGTCCACGGCTTAAGTGAAACGATTCGGGAGGAATTATCTGGCTTCAATGTCCGAATCTCTTTAGTCGCACCCGGTGCTGCGGAGACTGAATTATTGACCCACGTCACCGATCAAAATGCCTTAACGGATTATCAAGCTTGGAAGGAAAGTATGGGGGGCATCACACTAGATCCTGTCCACGTCGCTGAAAGTGTAAAATTCATTTATGACATGCCTCAAGCAGTCACTATTCGCGAAATCGATATTGCCGCCACTGCTCAAGATGCTTAAACCCAAAGCTTTCCTACTCCTACCAAAACGGTGGGAGTTTTTTTGCTAGAAGCATGCTATACTATTTCTATTGTTAAGAAATTTGAGCACATTATTTAAGGAGTTTCCCATGAATTTTGATCGACGGATAAATTTTTTTAGAAAAAGCTGGCGCAAAATCAATAATCGATTTTCTTCGATTCAGATTATCGTCTTTTATTATTTAGCCATGACAATCTTATCATTGGTTTTATTTTATCTACCGCTTTTTCGTGAACCGGGGTCCCACGTTCCTTTTCTCGATATGGTCTTTATGGCAATTTCCACGATTTCAGTTACGGGCTTGACGACCTTTGATATCAATTCCGTTTTCAATGATACTGGTGTCTTGATGTTGGAAGTTTTATTTCATATCGGTGGTTTAGGGATCATGATGATCACCACCTTCTTCTTTATCGTATCTAAACGGCGGATCACGTTAAAGCAACGGCAATTGATCATGACCGACATGAATCAGCCCCGGTTGAGCGGGATCGTTAACTTGATTCGTATTACGTTTACGATGCTATTAGCAATCGAAGTTGTTTTTGGTACGATCTTTTCCATCTACTTCTATTTAGCTGGCTATTACCATAAAGTTTCCGACGCCATTTTTTATGGCTTTTATCAAGCGATTTCAGCGGTAACCAATTCAGGCTTCGATGTGACGGGAGAATCAATTATTCCTTTTTCTCACGATGTCTTTTTCATCCTTACAATTATGCTGCTGATTTTTATCGGCGGAATTGGTTTTCCTGTGTTGATGGATTTCCATGGCTGGGTGCTCCATAAAAAAGCCAAAATCCGCTTGCCTTTTCGCTTTAGTTTATTTTCAAAGATCGCCTTGCTAGCGTTCTTCGTTCTCTTTATTGGTGGTGCGTTAGCCATTTGGTTATTAGAAAAGGATCATATTTTTGCTAAAATGAATTTCTTCGATCAGTGGTTGAATTCGACTTTTTATTCCATGACGACTCGTAATGCTGGTCTACAAATTCATGATTTAAATCTATTTCAAAATACGACCCTGATCATTTTCTCCTTGTTGATGTTTATCGGCAGCTCACCAAGCTCCGTCGGTGGTGGGATTCGAACCACGACGATTGCGATTATTGGCTTGTATTTATACTCTTTCTTGAAAAACGAGGATGACATCAATATTTTTGGTCGGAAAATCGCCCAAGAAGATGTTCGGAAATCAGTCGTTGTTTTCATGTTATCGGCGGGGATGTGTCTGTTCAGTATTCTATTCCTAACCGCTACCGAAGATCATTCCTTGATCGCAATCATTGTCGAAGTGACCTCGGCCTTTGGAACGACCGGGCTTTCATTGGGGATTACCCCTGACCTTTCCAGCACTGGAAAAATCATGATCGCCATATTAATGTTTATCGGTCGCGTTGGCATGCTATATACCTTGATGCTGTTCGTACCGAAGGAAACCCGTGACTTAGGCTATGAATTTCCTGAAGAAAAGATTATTATTGGCTAGGAGCAAAAGACTGCCCTAGCCTTTTGTGTGCTTTTAGTTGTACCGAGCTCATTAATCTTATGAGCGAAGACACTTTTTTCCGACTTCCGGCAAAAGTGACTGGCGGGCTATCAACTAACTGTCCTGTTAAGCATTGGATTTTTTAAGCAGTGAAACCTGAAACCTTAAGAAAAAGGAAAGCTGTTTAAACTTTTTTTTCAAATATGATAAGATGAATTAAATTTGTTTTTTAGACATGGAGGATGTGTAATGGGGTTACGAAGTCAACTGGCAATTACTGCCGGCAAGACCGCCCAATGGGTATTAAAAACGTTCTTTAAAGGTGGTTCCAGTTATCCTGGTCAACTGGCTTTGAAGTTAGATCCAAAAATTTTGGATACATTAGTGAAAGATTATCAAGTGGTCGTTGTGACTGGAACGAATGGTAAAACATTGACTACGGCATTAACCGTCAATATTTTAAAACAAGAATTTGATTACGTGTTGACGAATCCAACGGGGGCCAACATGGCACAAGGAATCGTTTCGACTTTTTTAAATGCCAAAGGAAAAAAAGGGGACAAAAAAATCGCCGTTTTAGAAATCGACGAAGCCAGCTTAAGTAAAGTAACGGAATACATCAAGCCGGAACTTTTCTTGTTCACTAATATTTTCCGCGACCAGATGGATCGTTACGGCGAAATCTACACAACTTATAAATTAATCGTTGATGGTGCGGCAAAATCACCAAGTGCTCCGATTTTGTGTAATGGGGACTCACCGATTTTCAATTCATTGGAGACGGTTAATCCAAGAAAGTATTATGGCTTTGATCATTTACCTGATCAAGACCAAGAGGCTCATTACAACACCGATGGCTTGCTTTGTCCAAAATGTCAGCACATTTTAAAATACAAAATGATCACGTATGCCAACCTTGGGAAATACTATTGTCCGAACTGTGGCTTCCACCGGCCTGAGCTGGATTATAAATTGACAAAAATGAAAGCTATGGACAATCAATCTTCAGAGTTTGTCATTGACGGGCAAGACTACAAGATCGAAGTCGGCGGTCTTTACAATGTTTATAATGCATTGGCGGCAACCGCTGTGGCGGAATATTACAATGTTTCAAAAGACAAAATCAAACGTGGTTTAGGCTATGATGAAAAAGTCTTCGGACGCCAAGAAGAGTTTGTAATCGATGGCAAGAAATGTACATTAGTCTTAGTCAAAAATCCCGTTGGCTTAAACCAAGTCATCGACATGATCGGTTTGGCACCTTATCCTTTCTCCTTAGTTTCCTTATTAAATGCGAACTATGCCGATGGAATCGACATCAGTTGGATCTGGGATGGCAATCATGAAGCCTTCGCACAAATGGCTATTCCGGCGGTGATTGCCGGTGGTGATCGTCATGAGGATATGGTTCTACGATTACGTGTGGCTGGTATTCCTGAAGATAAGTTAACCGAGACGGAAAGTTTGACGGACGTAATTGAACAGATCAAACTATTGCCGACAGAACACGTGTATATTTTAGCGACGTACACAGCTGTCCTGCAACTACGCAAAGAATTGGCCCAAAAAGGCTACATTAACGGAGGTATGGATCGTGGCTAAATACGAACTAAACTTAGCACATTTATACGGAAATTTATTAAACACTTACGGCGATAACGGCAATCTTCTAACCTTGAACTACTATGCCAAACAAATGGACATCGAAATTCATTCAGAGATCGTCAGTATCTATCAAGACTTTGATCCTGATAAATACGATTTTGTCTTTATTGGCGGCGGACAAGATTATGAACAAGTCATTGTCTCAAAAGATATCCAAACAAAAAAAGAAGCTCTAACCGAATACATCGAAAATGATGGTGTGATCCTATCGATCTGTGGCGGCTATCAATTATTAGGTCACTATTACATTGGTGCTAACGGCGAAAAAATCGAAGGTATTGGTGCTTTGGATCATTATACTTTGAGCCAAGACAACCATCGCTTTATCGGTGACATTGAGATCCACAATGAAGAATTTGGTGAAACCTATTACGGCTTTGAAAATCACAACGGTCGGACGTTCTTAGGGAAAGGCGAACGACCATTAGGTACAATCGTTAAAGGCAACGGCAATAACGGGGAAGATCATGGCGAAGGCGTGATTTACAAAAACGTCTATGGCTCTTACTTCCACGGTCCGATCTTAGCCCGTAATAAATCCTTGGCTATTCGTTTATTGCACACCGCTCTAAAAAATAAATATGGTGAAGATGTGGAATTGCCGCAGCTACCATAAAAAAATGACCGCCAACGTTCAGTTGGTGGTCATTTTTTTGCATAGAGAAAAGTGGCCAGCTTAGTTAAACTGACCACTTTAATATTCTTTTATTTTGTTCCTGGAGTGGAAGCGATGATTTTCATTTCACCTTCGACTTTCCATTCAGTAATTTGCGCTGGTAAAATACAGCTGGTGCCAGGTTTCATCTCGTAAGTTTGACCGTCAACGATCAAGTTACCATATCCTTCAACGACTGTTACTAAAGTGTAGTCGCCTTCCTTTTTAAGCGTAAGTTCACCCACAACGTCCCATTCATAAACATTGAAGAAATCTGTTTTCAAGTAAGTAATCACTGAAGACGTACCTTTTTTACTTTCAGAAATCTCAAGCTCAGGACTGATAGCTGGAACAGTCGTCACATCGATCGATTGTTGAATGTGTAATTCACGGGTGTTGCCTTGATCGTCTTTGCGATCATAATCATAGACCCGATAAGTTGTATCGGAACTTTGTTGCGTTTCTAAAATCATAATGCCTTTGCCAATCGCGTGAATCGTTCCACTTGGTACATAGAAGAAGTCGCCTTTTTTGACAGGAACACGCCGTAATAAATCATCCCAACGTTCGTCTTTGATCATTTCTGCCAACTCTTCACGCGTTTCAGCGTTGTGACCATAAACAATTTCTGAACCAGGTTTCGCATTGATGATATACCAACATTCCGTCTTTCCTAATTCCCCTTCATGTTTCAAGCCATAGCTATCATCTGGGTGAACTTGGACCGATAGATCATCTTCGGCATCTAAAATTTTCGTCAACAATGGGAAAACATCCCCTTCTGCGTTGCCAAATAATTCCCGATGTTCATTCCAAAGATCACTGACTTTCCAGCCTTTGTAAGGGCCATTTTCAACGATACTGACCCCATGAGGATGTCCACTGATCGCCCAGTCTTCCCCAATTTTATTGTTGGGAATATCAAACCCAAAAACGGTATGTAACTGATCGCCACCCCAAATTTTTTCTTGAAAAACTGGTTGTAAAAATAATGGTTCCATGCTTCTTGCTCCTTTTTTAATAGACTTATTCTTCAGTTGAAATGATAAGAGCCCCACCTGTTACTGACACGTTAAGCTCAAACATTCAACTACTCGCTATTTTTGATAATTCTTCACTCGCTCCTGTAAATAGCAGGCTAGAATTTCATCGCGATGAGCCACATAACTGGCCCGATGATCTTCTGGATGAACACGATTTGACAAAAAGATGAAAGCCGATTGCTTCACGACGTCCAACAGTAAAAAGGTCCCTGTATAGCCAGTATGAAAAAGCAAGGGTGCTTGATCAAGCGGGCTAAACTTCAGATCCCAACCAAGCGAGCGCTTCCCTTTGCCGGTAGGCGTCTGGTCATTCAACAATCTAAGAATTGTCTTGTCATGTAAATAAATAATATCGCGAACCCGCCCAAGATTCAAATACATTTTCGCAAATTTACTTAAATCTTTCAGATTCGTAAAAAGTCCGGCATTCCCTGCATGAGCAGCTAAAACTCGTGCTTTAGGATCATGGGTAACCCCCTGCAAAATCGTTCCATCAGACAGCTTTTGGGTAGGCACGATTTTATCATAAGGTGGTTGCGGTAAAAACAAACTATCCGTCATTGCTAGTGGCTGTAAAACTTCCTGTTTAAAAACATCAATCAAGTCTTTTTGATATAATTTTTCAATCAAAAAGCCTAGTAAAATCGTTCCCGCATCTGTATATTGCACTTTTTCTCCCAGAAAATCGCCGGGCTGCAAAGTTAGATAAGCGGCACGTAATTCCGCCGCATTCAACTGATCGCGTTTTGGGATATACGTTTGAATATCCGATGTATGGGTCAATAAGTGCCGTATAGTAATCCGTTCATTTTGAAACTCAGGTAATAACTCGTGGAGGGACTGATCCCAGTTGACTCTGCCCGCTTCTTGCAGTTTCAACATCACGGTCGTCGTACAGACCACTTTTGTTAAGGATGCTACATCAAAAAGTGCTTCTTCTTGCATCGGAAGTAACGTTGGGACAATCTGCCGGTGTCCTAAAACGTAGAGCTCCTCCTCATCTGCTTCCATAAACCACAGAAGAGCACCAGGAAATACTTCTTTTTGCATCTTTTCTTTTATTAAATGAAGGGTTTCAGGATACATACCCTACCTCCTCAAAGCATAATTTCTAAAAAAGTATAGCATAAAATAGAAGGTAAAAAATTTTTATCGGTTAAAATTTACTGCAACAAAAAAAAGCCGCGATTACTCACGACTTTTATATTACTATTTCAAGACAAACCACCATTCAATCCCTGCAATATCGTATAAAGTAATCAAGGATTGTTTTTTATCACAGAAAAAGGCCAGCTTTTCAGCAGTCAGATGATCAATCAATGCCAACAAATTCTCTTTTGAGACAATAAATTGTAGAAAATCGAGACCCAATACTTGATCGGTTGGTAAATCAATCGTCCCACCAGTAGCACTGGTCAGGCCAACATTAAATTCACCACGATTTAACAACAATTCTTCGCTGCTCTCATCATGTACTTCTAAACCTAAAATATCAGCGAGAAAGGCCTGCTGTTTGACTACATCACTGACGTTCAAATGAATTTTATCAAAATAAGCTTCATGCAATTTTTCCCGTTTGGTCGCTTTTTCAAGCAGGCTGGCAAAATCTAATTCAACTGGTTCAGCTGTCGAACGCTCGTTACTAGGAGCATAGAAAATTTCGATCTCATTTCCTTCAGGGTCTTCAAAAAGTAGCCCTTTTTCATCCTCTGCTTGTAAAGCAGATTTAAGCGGATAATTTTCTTTTTCTGCTCGGTAATAAACATTCGCTAATTCTTCGATATTTGGTACAACCAGCGAGAATCGTTGCATCTTTTTGATCTCACCATAGTGCTCGTCAGCCCGCGGGCTTTCTTCCAGCCAAAGCAACTCCCTTGCTGGGTCTTTGTATCCTAGAATCGCCAATTCATTTTCTTCCCGCAATAAATGCAAGCCAATGATATCGCGATAGAAATGGATCATTCCATCACGGTCACGCACACGAATGGCAATTGTTTTTAAATTAAGCTTCCCTAAATGAAAATTTTCCATCATTTTCTTCCCTCCGTCATTTCTATTTTAACGATGGCTGCTAAATCACGCAAGTAATATCCTTTCCAACTTTCTGAACTATAAAGATGCTTGATGGGGCGAAAATTGATAGTACAATGTTTGGTCAAAATTTTCTAAGTAAAAAAAGATTTTGAATACCTACTGTTTTCTGAAACATTTCTTAATCATTTACAGAAATTCTTTAGATTCAGATTCATAACGCTTGTCAGCAAGTAATAAATATATTAAAGTTGGAATCAATCTTATTAAAGAAAAGGCTGTAGAAAAATATGAATGATTCAGTAACAACTAATGAATTTATGACGCTAGCTGAACAAGAACCGGTGAATGTTTTGGATTTAAGAGATCCTGAATTCGTGGATTCTTTCACTTCCTTAGAAGGCTCTAACGTCATCCGAATTCCACTAACACAATTACCTAGTAGTTTAAGTCAACTTGATCGAAGTAAAACGTATTACCTATTTACCCACTTTGGCGTTCGTTCGAAAACCATGGCGCATTTTTTAAGAAAACAAGGCTTTCAGGCCACTAACGTCATCGGTGGTACAGCTGCGTATGAAAAATCGCTCGCTAATCAACAAAATGAGCTTTCACTCATTGAACTGAGCAGATAAATTGTCTGTTTCTATTTTTTTTTGTACGATGCCATTGTAATTAATTTGAAAATTTAAGGAGTGTTAATTTTGGCAAATGTTCTAGTAGTGAACGCTCACCCGTTAGCCGCTGAAGACTCTCAAACTGTAACTGTTTTGGATACTTTTATTGAAGCTCACCAAGCAAGTCACCCTGAAGATGTTTTCACCATGCTTGATTTATATTATACCGATCTTCCTGAAATTGACGGCGATCTGTTATTAGCATAGAAATCGCTGCAAAATGGAACTGAGTTCACCGAATTAAGTGATGTTCAGCAAGAAAAAGTTCGTGTGTTTAATGAATTTACCGACCAATTTTTAGGTAGTGAAAAAATTGTGATCGCTAATGCATTATGGAATTTAAATATTCCAACAAAATTAAAAGCCTGGTTTGATACAATCAACGTTGCTGGTAAAACCTTTAGATATACAGCAGAAGGTCCGGTTGGATTGGTCACTGATAAAAAAGCGATCCATATTCAATCAAGCGGCGGTACATACAACGGTAATGATTATTCAGCACAATATGTCAAAGGAATCTTAAACTTTATCGGGATCACTGATTTTGATTCAATTTACATTGAAGGTGCAGATTATGATCCTGCTAAGGCACCTGAAATCATGGCTGCTGCAAAAGAAAAAGCAAAAATTTTAGCGGCTCAATTTTAATTACTGCTAAAAAGAAGATCCTGTCGATCATTCATCGACAGGATCTTCTTTTTCTTCATCTTGATACAGATTGGATACACCTTTGTACCAGTCAAAAACATGGATTCCAATTACTTTTGCAACGGCGTAAAAGGGAATTCCTAAAATTACGCCGGCAATTCCGAAAATTTTTCCCGCCGTCAATAACACAAACATGATTGTTACGGGATGTATTTCTAATTGATTGCCTAAAACCAACGGTGAAACGATCCGTCCTTCAATCGTCTGCTCGATTGCAAAGACGATGATCACTTTTACTAACATGATTGGACCAGTCACGATGGCAATAAAAACCACCGGTATCATCGCTAAAAAGGAACCTAGATACGGAATCAAGTTTAAAAAGCCCGCCAAAATTCCTAAAGTAATCGCATAATTTAAACCGACCACGGAAAAGCCAATAATAAACATAACTGCGACAGCAAAAGCGACTGTCAACTGTCCGCGAATATACGAGGCCAATTGTGAATTCATTTCCGTCATGACCCGCAACGTGGGTTTCCGAACTTTGGTAGGTAAAAATTTAATAAAATACGGTGCTAGCTGATCGCCATCTTTCAACAAGAAAAAGAGGATAATCGGAGCCGTAACTAACGCAATCACCACTGTTGCTAAAGTGGAAACGACACTTCCTAAGCCTTGCAATGTTACTCGGGAAATATTTTGCGCTGTTTCAGTTAATGATTCTAATAACTTCTGTAAACTATTATCAAGGTGCTGCTGAACTGGTTTGAAGGAAGGATCTTTGAAGATCTCACTGACTTTATCGCTAACCGTATCAAAATAGCTCGGTAGACTGGTAATCAGTGAGCCAACTTGTTCACGAATCTGGGGTATAATAACGACAATCCCCCAAATAATCAGCGCCACTACCGCAATAAAAAGCAATACAATGGCGAACGTTCTTTTCAACCCTTTGCTTTCTAAGAAGTTAACGACCGGATTCATTAAATAGTAAAGAATCCCCGCAATCACTATCGGTAACCCCACGATCGCAAAAAATTGTCCGATTGGCTCAAAAAGATAAGAGACCTTTGTAAAAACCAAAGTGATCAGCAGTAGCAATAATACAATGATTAACGCTACAACCACTTGGCTATTTAGAAACCATTTCCAAAACCAAGAAGTTCTCTGCGTCAATTTCTTTTTATCCATGCACTCACACTCCTACTGAAATCTAATTTCCATACCAACTTCTAATTTGGGAAGCTGCTCGGGAACAACATAGATCGCATTGGGAATCGCACCGACTTCCTTCTGGAAGAAAACGGTCGCATGCCCAATTTCATTCAGCGTTTGATTAACCAGTTGTCCTACACCGACTACTTGATAGTCTTGAGCACCAAAGCTGATTTTCCCACCGACTTTTAAATCGATCGGCTCTTGACTGATTTTTTTCTGAACAATCGAAACATCTAACAAGTCTGGTGTTACCGTTTCACCAAAAAGAACGAAAAGATTTTCATCGTTAATCGCCGCTTTCCCGATTTGGGTTATTTCTGTTACTGTCATAAGTCACGCTCTTTTCTCATTTATTTTTCAATTATATCACAAAGTTTACGCTATCCAAGTATGAATAAACTTGCTAAAATGAGACATACAATGAAGGAGGTTTTTCCATGATCCAAAAAATAATTCTTGGTACCTATACACGTCGGATCAGTCAAGGCATCTATCAAATCGAATTAGATACCGCGACCGAGACTCTGAATAATCTGACTTTACTGACCGAAGAGACTAGCCCGACTTATCTGACAAAAAGCCAGGATGATTTTCTCTACTCAGTCACTAGCCGTGAAGGTCAAGGCGGATTCTCCAGTTACGATCCTCAAAATAATTTTCTGAATGCGGTAACAGAAGAAGGCGCAGCGCCTTGTTACGTGGCTGTCGATGAAGCTCGTCAGTTAGTTTATGGCGCCAATTATCATAAAGGTGAACTAAATACGTATAAAATCCAACCAGACGGCTCGCTTGCAGCTGTGACTTCACTGTTCCATAAAGAACCCACAGGCCCCCACAAGAACCAAGACAAGGCCCATACCCACTATACCGACTTAACTCCTGATCAACGCTTAGTCGTTTGTGATTTAGGAACCGACCGAGTTTACACGTATGATGTAACAACAGCTGGTGAAGTGGAAGAAGTTGCGGTTTATATCGCCGAACCTGAGACTGGCCCTCGTCATTTAGTCTTCCATCCGAATAAAATGATTGCTTATTTATTCGGTGAATTAGATAGTAGCGTCAGTGTTTTAGCTTACGATGAAGCAGACGGCAGCTTTACCCAAAAACAAAAAGTTTCAACTTTACCAAAAGATTTTACTGGTGAAAATGGCGGTGCAGCCATTCGCATATCAAATGACGGCCGTTACCTTTATGCTTCCAATCGTGGACACAATTCGATTGCCGTCTACGCAATTGCAGAAGATGGCCTACAGATCGAGTTGATTCAATCAATCTCAACAGAAGGTGATTTCCCCAGAGACTTTGCTTTAAGTCCTGATAATAACTATGTCGTTGTCGCCAATCAAAACAGTGATAACTTGACTTTGTATCGTCGTGATAATGAAAATGGGCTATTAAGTATGCTTCAAAAAGATGTTTTCGCACCAGAAGCCGTTTGTGTCTACTTTGAATAATCTTGCTTGAATTTTATGGAGGTTAAAATAGATGAATAAAGAAGAAGTCATTGAACGCCTTAAAAAAGATTTGGATCTACCAAACTTTAAAGGCCGATTAGAGGAAAAAGAATACAGTGAAGCAGACTATCAAAAAATCAAAAATGATTTAAACGATTATTTTGAAAACTATGTCCGGAACATCGAGAATTAAACAAAAAGCAGCTGAATCAACTCATTCAGCTGCTTTTTGTTTTCCACACTACAGATACTATCAGAAAATACAAAGAAACACCGATCGGCAAATCGGTGCTAAAAGGAGTATTACCTAAATGCAATGAAAAAGAAAAGGTTGTTATTGGTATGAACTAATCATACCCTACCGGTCCACTACAGTATTTAAAATAACGTTATAATACAATTAAAAAACCTTTGTTCTCTTTTTGAAACGGGATTGATCCTTATTTCAATAACAAATTTGTGATTTTTTGAATCGTTTTATAAATCGTATCGGTCGCTTCATCTTGTTTTTGTTCCGCAGCATTGAAGGCTTCTTCATTGATTTGTGGCAGTAAGCTGTCGGTCATCTCTTGACAGCCGGCAACGTATTGAATATAGGCCTTTTCAAAACGTTTATGATTCCCCATAACTTTTGCTGGTGCTTTCAACATTGCAATTTTTTCTAAATTTAAGCGATAGAACTCCGTACCTTCTTTGAATAGTTCATGAATCTCAGATAAGTGTTCTTGGTCAAACTCCGCTAGTTTCTTTTCGTCTAACGCTGAGCGAAGCTCCTCATAACTTGGGTGTAAACGTTCCCCCATTTTTTCTGTATTTTGAACGATCTCATTGATCTCGCGCGCATAAAATCCTGTATTAGGTCGCATGCCTTCATTCCTACTTTCTATCATATGATACTCTCATTTTACCGATTTTCCTCCAATATGCAAAGCACCTCAATAAATATTAAGAAATGCCTTCATTTCTGTTTGAATTGATGATACCCTTTGAACTAATAAATTCTTTTTAAGGGGGCTATTTATGGAGACAGTCATTCGAAAATGGCGGTTAGAGGATGCGAAGGATTTAGCGGAATTGTTAAACAACAAAAAAATTCAAGACAACTTACGAGATGGTTTGCCTTTTCCTTATACTGAAGAAGACGGTTCAGCATTTATTCAAGACCTGCTTGCTGCGGACCCAACCAAAACATTTGCTTTTGCAATCGTGAATACTGCCGACCAAGCAATCGGCAGTGTCGGAGCTTTTCGCTGTGAAAATATCCATCAGCAGACTGCTGAGATGGGTTACTATTTGGCCGAGGACTACTGGGGACAAGGTTTCGTTACTAAAGCTGTGAAGCAGCTGACCCATTATCTTTTTGCCGAAACAAATATCATTCGAATTTTCGCTGAGCCTTTCTCAACGAATCAAAGTTCTTGTCGTGTGCTTGAAAAATGCGGTTTCCAACTCGAAGGAACTTTACGGAAAAACGTAGTGAAAAATGGTGAAGTAAAAGATATGCGGATGTATGCTTTGATCAAATAAAAAAACTTCGCATGACGATCAATTTCTGATCGCATGCGAAGTTTTATTTATTTTTTCATTGCTGCCCGTTGGAAGGCTTTAACGATCTCAACGATTGGAATAATCGCAAAGGATGCTCCAATTACAATTCCCCATTGATAAAGATCGAGATGAGCCACTCGGAAAATATCGTTCAATCCTGGCACAATGATAATCACCATCATCAAAGCAAAGGACAATAAAATCGCCCAGTTGAAACTCTTATTACGGAACGGTCCAACTTTGAATAATGATTGATGAACAGACTTCACGTTAAAGGCATGGAACAATTGCATCAGACCTAATGTTGCAAAAGCCATCGTCAACGCATCAGAATGGATTTCTGTGTAAGTCGTGTGAACCGGCCATTGGATTGCTGACCAGTAAACAAATAATACTGTGGCAGCTTCTAAGATCCCTTGATAGATAATACTTGAGAAGACACCGCCAGAGAATAAGTTTGAGCTACGGCCACGCGGCTTATGCTGCATCAAATCTTTTTCAGCTGGTTCCATCCCTAAGGCAATCGCTGGGAAGGTATCCGTTACTAAATTGATCCACAATAAGTGAATCGGTAATAACGTATCCCAACCAAATAATGTCGCGATAAATAAGGTTAAGACTTCCCCTAGATTCGCAGCTAGTAAATATTGAACTGCTTTTTGAATGTTTGAGAAGACTTTCCGTCCCTCTTCAACCGCCACAACAATTGTCGCAAAATTATCATCAGCAAGCACCATATCAGAAGCTCCCTTAGAAACTTCCGTCCCTGTGATCCCCATACCGATCCCGATATCAGCTTGTTTCAAGGCTGGCGCATCATTAACACCATCGCCGGTCATAGCTACAACTTTTCCTTCTTTTTGCCAAGCTTTGACAATCCGAACTTTATGCTCTGGTGAGACCCGCGCATAAACCGAATAATCTTCAACTTTTTGGGCAAACTCCTCGTCAGACATTTCGTTTAACTGCGCACCCGTCAAAACTGAATCATCGTCGCCTTTTTCAATAATCCCTAAACGAGCAGCAATTGCTTCAGCCGTATCCTTATGGTCACCAGTGATCATGATTGGACGGACACCCGCTTCTTTAGCTACGCGTACAGCTTCGGCAGCTTCAGCTCGTTCGGGATCGATCATTCCGACTAAACCAGCAAAGATCAAATCATTTTCAATCACTTCTGATTCTAATTCTGTTGGCACTTGATCGACATACTTGTAAGCCATTCCCAAGACACGCAACGCCTGCTGCGCCATATCTTTATTATTGGCTAAAATATCTTGTTTTTCTTTTGCAGTCATCGGTAGAACTTGTCCATTTAATAAAATTTGAGAAGCCCGATCAAGTAAAACATCCGGTGCTCCTTTAACCGCAACTAAGATCTTTCCGTCACTTTCCTCGTGAAGCGTACTCATCAATTTACGATCCGAATCAAATGGCAATTCAGCGACCCGTGGTTCTGCTGCAACTTTTTCACGAACATCAAACTGATTGTTCAAGCCAAATTGGACCAATGCTGTTTCGGTTGGATCACCAATCAAGCTACCATCTTGAGCAATCTTTGTGTCATTGGCATAATTCATGACTTTCATCGCCATGCTGTCTACCGGAACTTCGCCGTTTGCATCATATTGATGATTATCAACATATAATTTTTCAACAGTCATTTGGTTTAGGGTTAAGGTACCAGTTTTATCTGATGCAATAATATCAGTTGAACCTAATGTTTCAACGGCTGGTAATTTACGGATTACTGAATTCCGTTTCGCCATGACTTGTGTGCCTAACGCTAAAATAATCGTAACGATCGCTGGCAATCCTTCTGGAATCGCGGCAACTGCCAATGAGATCGAAGTTAGTAACATATCGACCCAAGAGGTGTTGTTGAAGAAGATCCCAACGAAAAACATTACAACTGCAATAATAATAATCGCAAAGGTCAAGAACTTACTTAATTGATTCAAATTAGTTTTTAGCGGAGTTTCCGTTTCATCCGCTTGCGCTAACATTCCGGCAATTTTTCCGACTTCGGTGTTCATCCCAGTGTTAACGACCACACCTTTACCACGACCATAGGTCACATTACTATTTGAATAGGCCATATTGACACGATCACCAATTCCGACTTCGCCTTTGTCAATCACGATCAGTTCTTTTTCAACTGGAACAGATTCACCGGTTAAAGCTGCTTCTTCAATTTTCAATGAAGCAACTTCAATCAAACGCAAGTCGGCCGGTACTACATCGCCGGCTTCTAGCATCACGATATCGCCGGGCACAAGATCGGTCGATTTTACTGAGCTGATATGTCCTTCACGTAAGACATTTGCATTGGGAGTCGACATTTCCCGTAATGCTTCGATCGCTTCTTCCGCCTTCGATTCTTGCACTACCCCCATCACCGCATTGATGATTACGACCGCCAAAATAATAATAGAATCGACGACTTCATGTGAGACAACTGCAGAGATCACAGCCGCAAATAATAACACAATGATCATTAAATCTTTGAACTGTTCGATGAAACGAGCGAACATACTTTTCTTTTCGCCCTCTTCTAACTCATTCAAGCCATACTCAGCCAAACGTTTTTCCGCCTCAGCAGTGGTCAGTCCTTCCTCAGTCGTTTGGACTTCCGCTAAAACTTGTTCTGTTTCCTCTGAATAAAAAGGCTTTATCAGTTGTTGTTTTTTCTCCTCAGACATTTTCTTCCTCCTTCAATTAGTGTTCCTTTTGGAAGTAAAAAAATAGAGACTCCTGTATGCTAAAAAACATACATAAGTCTCACTATTTAAGACAACACCAGAAAAATATCTTTTCTTGCTGGTGGCGTTGCCACAGCTTACGCTGCTAGTTACTCCCTCATGAATACAAAACGAATTATATCATGAGAAAAGCGATAAATACAATCTTTTCTTCTGGGGTCAATTAATTTAAAAGGCTTTCATGCTGGGCTTTTGTCCAAAAGTCTTCGCTGTTGCCCTGTTCCATGCCCATAATGAACTTTTCACGAATATCGGGATAGGTTTGTGCTAAGTTGGTAACTAAATTTTTGATCTCTTCTCGCTTGGTCTTTTTATCCACAGGACAAGGATTAAAAATCACTGGCAGCTCTTCGCGTTTCACAAGCCGAATGATTTGTTTTTCTTCCAGATAAATCAGCGGCCGGATTAGAGTCACGTTTGTCTTGGATAAGTAACTTCTCGGCTCAAAACTGTTCATCCGTCCGTGAAACAAAAAATTCATGAAATACGTTTCAATCGCATCATCCACATGATGACCTAACGCGACTTTTTGACAGCCAAGCTGACTGGCGTGATTGTATAAGATCCCTCGCCGCAGTTTCGCACAGAGGGAACAAGGAGATTTTTCCGCGCGAATATCAAAGACAACTTTGGCAATATTGGTCGGGACGACTTCTAATTCGTAGCCTAATTCTTCAACAAAATCCTTCATTGGCTGAATATCGCAGCCTTCAAAGCCCATGTCAAGCGTGATCGGTACTAGCTCAAAATCAAAGCCAAGCCTTTTCTGTCGGCGAATTTTATCTAATAAATACAGTAGCGTAGTGCTGTCTTTTCCACCACTCATTCCGATGGCCACTTTATCACCCGGTTCAATCATTTGATGGGTCAAAATTGCTCGGCGCAGCGGATTGTAATAATTCTGATTGTCTTTCTTTTTAAATGCCATCGTAACTAGCGACTCCTGTCTAATTAAAAAAATTTTCTTTTAAGCTAAATTGCTTGCCGGTGGTAATATCATATTGGATCATTTGATACTCTTGATAAATCTTTGCTTGCTCTTTCGTCAGTTTAGCCTCTTTTGACCACGTACCATTTTGGTAATACATGCCTTTTTCAAAAGCTGGCAACACTTTTTGCAAGGACATCAATAGGTTTTGAAAACCGGTCATCGGAAGTCGCCCTTGTTGGAATAAATCTGCGGCAAAATAAACTGGACTGGTTACGATACGCTGATTGTTTAATTGATGTTGATTGTCATACATCAAAAATTCTGTTTCATGCAAGCGATACCCTTGATTTTCCGCTTGGATCGCCTCGGAATAAATCCCTGGCAAATGATCCCCCCAGAAAACAACTAAGGTTCGTTGCGGCAACTTATCCAGTGCTTGCAAGAACTCTTTTAATGCTTCGCTACTATAAGCGATGTCTTGTAAATAACTACGTACTGCTGAACTATTATCGCCTTTCGCTAAATAAGGCAGCTCAGAATACTTGTTCTCATAAGGCATGTGAGTCTGCATGGTCACTAAATGTAAAAACTGCGGCTGGCTATTTTTTTTCAGCTGATCCATAATTTCCTGATAGGCCGCCTGATCCGAGATATACGGATTATTTTCAAGCGTAGCGATATGCTTCATACTGTCTTCATCTAAGAATTGATCAAAACCAAAAGTCTGATAAACATCTTTTCTTTTATACATCGACGTGTTGTACGGGTGGATCGCTGTTGTTTGATACCCCCGCTGTTGTAAAGTGGTTACTAATGAAGGAAAGGTCTGAAATTCTGGCACGAGCATCGTGTAAGGCGTCGTCATTTGGGCATTGAATAACTCCATCGAAAAACCTGTCAATGCTTCAAATTCAATATTAGCCGTACCGCCGCCATAATTTTGCGACAGCATTTGACCGCTAGTCGTCTGATCTGCGACTTCACGATAAGCTTGCAGCGGATCGCCCCCTAAAATATCCAAGCCCTTCAACCGACTCGGATCAGAAAAGCTTTCACTCATGACGTAAACAATATTGGGGTGTTCAGTCTCTTTGGGTTCCGTAGTAACTTGATATTTTTCAGTGATTTTCTTAACGTTGGCTGCCGAATACGCTTTAGGCTGTGCCATCGCCTCCACTGGCAAATTGTATAAGAAACCGCCCATAAATCCTGTATTATAGTAATTCATTTTCTGGCTGTAGGGAATCCACAAGGCGGTCTTATCGTAAGCTTTACGTAATAAATTATTCTGTTGGTTAAACCCGCCGATATAGATCAATAAGAGACTGGTTAATATAAAGATAACTCCGCGTAGTCCTTGCTGCCAATTTTTCAAGTGCAAACTTTTTTTCAAACTAAAAATGAGCAAAAGCAGGCCTAGCGCTAATAACGCTAAAAACAATAAAAAGATCCCTGTTCCCACCAAATCGCGGATCATTCCGAATTCGATTACCATTTTTAAATCATCTGGATAAATCGGCTCCATCCGATACTTCATCTTTAGAAAATTTGCAACTCCGACTCCAACGATCACTAAAAGATAAAATAAACTGCCCGATTTCAATGAGCCTAACAAACTACTCAACCAGCCATAAAAAATAAACAAGACGAGACAGCCTAAAAAGAATTTTTCTGTGTGCCAAGAAAAAGCAAACTTAAACGCTAAATCAAATGAAAAAGCATTTTGGGTTAATTGTAAAAAAAGATTTGAAACAATGATCAAACCTAATACGCCAAATCCGATTAACCATTGACGCCAAGGTAATTTATGAAATTTTTGCATAATCCTCTCCCATTCATGAACTCATAACATTTTAGCTAGAAAAGACAGGAATGTAAAGAAGCACAAAAAAGCCTAGCAAGGCGTATTCTCTGCTAGGCAAATATTTATTATTTCCAAAAATCATCGAAGATTGTAATTGGTAAATGACGTTTATGTTGGGTCTTATTCCACCAATTTTCAATCGTGGTTTGCGCTTTGGCATCGATCGTCTTACCTTCCAAGTAATCATCGATATCGTCATAAGTCACACCCAGAGCCACTTCATCGGCAATCAGTGGCTTGCCATCTTCTAAATCAGCCGTCGGAACTTTTAAATAGATCGCTTCTTCAGCCCCTAATTCCTTCAACAACATTTTCCCTTGGCGCTTATTCAAACGGAACAATGGTAAAATGTCGGCTCCCCCGTCCCCAAACTTCGTAAAGAAACCAGTGATATTTTCCGCTGCATGATCCGTTCCAATCACTGCTCCCTGATTATCTCCGGCGACGGCATATTGAGTGATCATTCGTTGGCGGGCTTTGATATTGCCCTTATTGAAATCGCTGATGGTCACCCCGGCTGCTTCTAAAGCGGCGACTTCCGCATCGACGGCTTCTTTAATATTGACACTTAAACTAACATCTGGCTGTATAAACGCTAATGCCTTTTGAGCATCTGATTCATCAGCTTGTGTGCCATACGGTAGGCGGACCGCAATAAATTGATACTGGTCATCACCCGTTTCAGCTCGCATCTCTGTCATCGCTAATTGCGCTAGTCGGCCGGCCAAGGAAGAATCTTGGCCGCCGCTGATTCCTAAGACGAAGGTTTTTAAGAAAGAATATTTTTTAAGGTAGGCCTTTAAAAAATCGATACTCTTTCGAATCTCTGCTTCGGGATCAATTGTTGGTTTGGTTCCTAACGCTTTAATAATTTCTGCTTGTAACGTCATGTCCCATTCACTCCTAATCTTCTTGTTGCAAGTACATCATAGATTCGCGAACTTGTTTCATGATTTTATTTTTGTGATTCCAGCACTCCGTTGACAAGTCGACGGGATATTTTTGTGGATTCAGATCGCGTTTATACTCTTCCCATAAAGAATCCAAGCTGTTTTTAGCCGTCTGTTTGACTGTTTCTAAATCAGGCAAATCATAGACCAACTGGCCATCAACAAAAATATCTTTTAAGATGGGACGCGCTTCAAAGTTCTTCACCGTTTTATTGACATACGTGTAGACCGGATGGAACATAAAAATCTCCGTTTCTTTTCGAGGATCTTCATCCCAAAGGGTCACATAATCGCCTTCTGACTTACCATCAGATTTGCGAGTGATTCGCCAAACTTGCTTTTTACCCGGTGTCGTAACTTTTTCTGCGTTGCTTGAAAGCTTGATCGTATCGACCATTTCACCTTGTTCATTTTCAATCGATACTAATTTAAACACAGCGCCCAATGCAGGCTGATCGTAGGCTGTAATCAATTTAGTTCCCACACCCCAAACATCGATCTTCGCATGCTGCATCTTTAAGTTTTGAATCGTGCCTTCATCTAAATCGTTTGATGCATAGATTTTAGCATCTGGATAACCGGCTTCATCCAATTGTTGACGAACTCGTTTAGAGATATAAGCCATATCCCCGCTGTCGATCCGCACGCCTAAGAAATTGATTTTATCTCCCATTTCTTTGGCTACCTTGATCGCATTTGGCACACCTGATTTGATCGTATCATACGTATCTACTAAGAAGACACAATCGCGGTGAGTCTCAGCGTATGCTTTAAAACCGTCATAATCATTTCCATAAGACTGGATCAAGGAATGGGCATGAGTTCCACTGTCAGGAATCCCAAAAATTTTACCAGCACGAACATTACTCGTGGCATCTGCTCCGCCAATATAGGCAGCTCGTGTCCCCCATAAAGCTGCATCCAATTCTTGTGCACGTCTTGTCCCAAATTCTAATAAAGGATCCGTACCGATAACTGATTTGATACGAGCTGCTTTAGTCGCAATCAGCGTTTGGAAGTTTACGATATTCAACAAGGTAGTTTCCACTAATTGGCACTGTAGTAGTGGGCCTTCTACTTGAATGATTGGTTCATTGTTGAAGACCAATTCGCCTTCTTCCGTCGAACGAACCGTACACGCAAACTTGAAATCACGTAAATAATCAATAAAAGCACTTGGATAATGTTCCACTTCAGCCAAATACGCAAGATCACTTTCGCTAAATTGTAAATTTTCCAAGTATTTTACCAAACGTTCCAAACCGGCAAAAATGGCATAACCATTATCAAATGGCATATTTCGGAAGTAACACTCAAATACTGCATGAAGATCCGCTCGACCCGTTTCCCAATAAGTTTTCATCATATTGATTTGATAAAGATCCGTATGGAGTGTCAAACTGTCATCTTCGTACAACTTTTTCATAATCATGCTCCTCGTTTGTTTTAGTAATTTAAACTATTTAATCCATTATAGCATAAGAACTCCGTAGGAACAGTCTTAGCTTCTCTCCTTCGCCGCTTTTTTTCTGACCAAACGACAAAAAAAGAGAAAGGCCACGGCCCTTCTCTGATTAGTTATTAGGAACTTTATATTCTACCGAAATAATATCTTTGTAGGATTCTTTCAATCTGATCCCTGCATCTAGAATCTGTTTTTTATATCCAACATCTACCACAACATCTTTCCGCTCCACTTTCAACAAGCGGTTGATGATTGTATCGACTTCTTTATGACTGATTTTGCGATGACGATTCAATAGCAATAAGTTAATTGTATCGAAGCGATCAACATAAATAATTTTTGTGCGGTCATAGGCGTACAGTTTTAGTAACTTTACCGCCTCGCGCTGATCAAAAAAGTATCTGGTTATATTGGGATACAAGGTTTCTAAATTAACGTTGCTATTTAAAGGTGTCTCGATTAATTTCATCAGCAGTCTCCTATCTATTTGAATTTTTTAATTAAATAAAAAATAATCCTTCACTAATATTTTACCACAGAGAAAAAATTTTTAACCAACCTGCAAAAAAAATTTAGCAAAATGTGCCATTTTGGAAGAAAAAAGTCATCGGAATCATTTCCGATGACTAATTTAAAGGCATTGATTAGCTTACATCATGCCGCCCATCATTGATGGGTCCATAGCAGGGGCAGCGGCTGCGCCACCTTCTACTGGTTTGTCAGCAACGACTGCTTCAGTTGTTAATAATAACGCTGAGACAGATGCTGCATTTTGTAAAGCAGAACGTGTAACTTTCGTTGGGTCTACGATACCAGCATCGATCATATTGACATATTCACCAGATGCTGCATTGAAACCAGTACCACGATCAGCATTTTTTAGTTTATCAATTACGACTGAACCTTCGAAACCAGCATTTTCCGCGATTTGACGAACTGGTTCTTCTAGAGCGCGAACGACAATCTTGATACCCGTAGCAACATCGCCTTCAGCAGCTAGTTCAGAAACTTTCTTGATAACGTTAACTAACGCAGTTCCTCCACCAGAAACGATTCCTTCTTCAACGGCTGCACGAGTTGAGTTCAGAGCGTCTTCAATCCGTAGTTTTAATTCTTTTAATTCCGTTTCAGTTGCTGCACCGACTTTGACAACTGCCACTCCGCCGGCAAGTTTTGCTAAACGTTCTTGTAATTTTTCACGATCAAAATCAGAGGTTGTTTCACCGATTTGACGTTTGATCATTTCAACGCGGTCTGTTAAAGCGGCTTTGTCGCCAGCTCCTTCAACGATCGTTGTATTGTCTTTATCAACCACAACTTTTCCAGCAGTTCCTAAGTTTTCGATTGTCGCTTCCTTCAAATCTAAACCAAGATCTTCTGTAATCACTGTTGCACCAGTCAAGATTGCAATATCTTCAAGCATCGCTTTGCGGCGATCACCAAAACCAGGAGCTTTTACGGCTACAACGTTGAATGTTCCACGGATTTTGTTCAATACTAAGGTTGGTAATGCTTCACCATCTACATCATCAGCAATGATCAACAATGAACGAGATTGTTGCAAGACTTGTTCTAATAATGGCAAGATGTCTTGAATATTAGAAATCTTTTTATCCGTGATCAAGATATATGGATTTTCTAATACTGCTTCCATTTTATCGTTATCAGTTACCATATATTGAGAAAGGTAGCCACGATCAAATTGCATCCCTTCAACCACATCTAATTCAGTATCGATCCCTTTTGATTCTTCGATTGTGATAACGCCGTCGTTACCAACTTTTTCCATTGCTTCAGCGATTAATTTACCCACTTCTTCGCTACCTGATGAAACAGCCGCAACTTGTGCAATCGCATCTTTAGAATCAACAACTTTAGAAATGCTGTGTAGTTCTTCAACGGCTGCTTTCGTAGCGGCTTCGATTCCGCGACGGATGCCCATTGGGTTCGCACCAGCAGTAACGTTTTTTAGGCCTTCACGAACGATTGCTTGAGTAAGAACAGTTGCTGTCGTTGTTCCGTCACCAGCGATATCATTGGTTTTTGAAGCTACTTCAGAAACCAATTTTGCTCCCATATTTTCAAAATGATCTTCTAATTCGATATCTTTTGCAATCGTTACACCATCGTTTGTAATCAATGGAGAACCGTAAGATTTCTCTAATACAACATTACGTCCTTTTGGCCCTAATGTTACTTTAACTGTATCTGCTAATTTATCGACACCACGAAGCATTGCTGCACGTGCATCTTCAGAAAATTTAATATCTTTTGCCATGATTCATTCACCTCATTAATTTTTTATTCGACAATTGCCATAATATCTTTAGCTGCGATAATCAAATATTCGCTGCCTTCATACTTCACTTCTGTTCCAGAATATTTTTCAAACATTACCATATCACCAACAGCTACTGGCATTGGACTTTTTTGACCGTTTTCAAGTACATTGCCTTCACCTACAGCTACAACTTTAGCGGTTTGTGGTTTTTCTTTAGCGGCAGAAGCTAAGACTAGACCGCCAACTGTTTTTTCTTCTTCTTGAGTCACTTCAAGAATGACACGATCACCTAATGGTTTTAACACGATAAATCCCTCCAACTAGTAATGATTTCAAATTCATTAGCACTCGATAACTAAGAGTGCTAACCTACATTTCTTATCATACTCATTTTTGTTTCTTTTTGCAAGTCCTTCGTCTGCATTTTTGAATTTCCCTCCCATAAGCTTTGCTAAAATTTATGATATACTAAGGAACAATAACGATTAGAAAGGGAAACAAATGAACGAAAAAAAATATAGTTTCATTACGATCTTTACGTATGGATTTGTGCTATTTTCACCGATCATTTTTCTACAGGTTTTCCATGCAAATCCCTCGCAAATCATTCAACTGACAACACTGGCCTATTTTTTGGGAGCACTGTTGATGATTTTTTATCGTTCCAGATCACAGTTGTTCGGCTTTGAACGACAGCAAAAAAATAGGCTACTGACTATTTTGCTCGGTCTTTTCGGGATTCCCGCCTCTTTACTGCTGCAAATGGTTATTTTACAGATTGAGCAACGTATACTGGGACAATCAGTTGTATCACAAAATACGCAGAATATCGTTCAATTAATCAGAGATAATATGTTTTTCATTTTAGCGACGACCATTGCCGGTCCAATCATGGAAGAATTTGTCTTTCGACGTGCAGTCTTCGGTGCCTTAGAAAAACGTTTTGGTTTTTGGTTCCCGGCGCTCTTAAGTTCCATCCTGTTTGCTTTAGCTCATAATGATGGTCACTACCTTTTGTACGCGTGTCTAGGCTTACTGTTTTGTAGTATGTATCGTTATAGTGGTCGCATTTGGACTTCTATGATTACTCATGTCGGCATGAATCTATTAGTCATTCTCGCACAGTTAGGAATCCAATCCCATTGATTCGACACAAATCCTTTGCCTTTTTATCAAAAGCTCCTTAGACTGTCACTATAGTCTGCGGAGCTTTTTTTTACTAAAACAACACGTTTGACTTGATAATAAATGATTGAGGAGGATTTTTATGAAATTAGCGATTATTGGCGCCACTGGCAATGCTGGTTCTCTAATCTTAAAAGAAGCGCTCGACCGTGATTTGGCTGTCACCGCCATCGTTCGACATCCAGAAAAACTTAAAGTAAAAGTTCCCACGTTAGTTAAAGATTTATTCGACCTAACTAAAGAAGACTTGGCGGATTTCGATGTGCTAATCGATGCCTTTCGTCCACCGTTGGGAAAAGAAGAATTGCACCAAACTTCATTGCAGTACCTAAGCAACCTTTTAATTGGAACGGATACGCGTCTACTAGTTGTTGGTGGAACTTCTTCACTATTCATCAATCAAACACAACGAATGATCGAAGTCTCGGACCCCAAAGCAGATTATTATCCGACTGCTTATAATATGTACCAAGCTTTTTTAGAATTACGAACTACCGAAAAGCTAAACTGGACGTATTTAAGTCCCGCTGCTTATTTTAATCCTGATGGAAAACAGACAGGCCATTATCAAGTCAGTGATGAGCATTTACAAAAAAACGCTGAAGGTAAAAGTGAAATCAGTATGGCTGATTATGCCATCGCAATGATTGATGAGGTTGTCACACCGAAACATTTGAACCAACATTTCAGCGTGTACAGCTAACAAATCTTGCAAAAAAAGACAAGCTCGCATAAAAGCAAGCTTGTCTTTTTAGATTGCAAATAATTCTGTTGCACTGTCTGGATCAGTATCGAAAACTTGGAATTGATAATTCACGCCTAAATCATAACGCGTCAAGGTCTCCTCCATCGTCATGTGTGCTAATTCTTTCATATTGTTTTCTTTACTCAAATGGCCCAAATAAATCCGCTTCGTTCGATCACCCAGGATATCGGTCATAACTAACGCACCATCTTCATTTGACAAATGGCCTTGGTCGCCTAGAATCCGCTGCTTCAAACTCCAAGGATACGCACCCATCCGCAGCATCTCTAAATCATGATTGCTTTCTACTAAATAAGCATCAGCATCCCGAATCGTTCCTCTAACCTGTTCGCTAGCATACCCCGTATCTGTCAACATCACAAAAGAATGTCCGTCTTTATAAAAACGATAAAACTGTGGCGCTGCCGCATCATGGGAGACACCAAAACTCTCAATGTCTAAATCCCCAAAAGTTAAAACTTTTCCCATTTCAAAGATATGTTTCTGCTCTACGTCAACTTTTCCAATCAAAGGAGCCATCGCTTCCCAAGTCTTTTCGTTGGCATAAACCGGTAATTTATATTTTCTGGCAAGAACGCCGACACCATGGATATGGTCGCGATGTTCATGGGTAACTAAAATCGCATCTAGATCCTCAGGTTTTCGATCGACCTCTGCTAACAGCGAAGTGATTTTCTTTCCACTCAATCCAGCATCTACCAAGATTCTTTTTTGCGGACTTTCTAAATACAAGGAATTCCCGGTACTACCGCTGGCTAAAATGCTGACATTGAAGGCATTATTCATTTCTAACATGAGCAATTGGTCCCCTCTTTTAAAACTGTTCTCAGTATACAACCCTTTTTAGGGATTTTCCACCTTTGGAACTAAATTATTCGTGATTACTTGATTGTTCAATGCATTGACTTTTTCAATCTGGGTCGTCTTGTCAGAGGCTTTGACCTTAACAAACCAAACCGGCACATAAACATTTTTTTCCCGCACTTCCAACGTTCGGAAATAACCAAGATAAATATTCGTAATCGTCGCTTTACTTGGAATATTATTATTGATATACAGCGTGTTTAAGATTTCTTTTTCTGAGTAAAGCGTCATCTTTTCTCGTAGCGGTTCAATCTCCTTCAACCGCGTTTGAGTATATTTCGTGACTTTCTCCTGATCACTATTTTTCTCAATATCTAAAGTGACCCGCGAGGTCTCATCGATAAAAGGAATCCCTTCATAAGACTGCGCACCAACAATTTTACCCAGCTCTTCGTCTTTTTTTGAAATATCCGGCAAATACGTATACTCTGCACCATTCATAATAAATGTTTTATCTTTCATTAAACGATTAAAGCTGCTAGTTGCCTTTTTCAAATTAAACGAGATCTCCCGATTCATGTAACTAGTCAAAATTTTATCTGAAATATTAAAATCATTCGTTAAGGGTTGAGCGCCGCTGTCGTTTACTAAAGCGGCAAAATTATCTTGTTCTGCGCTTAAATAGTACCCTTCACGGTGCTCATCAGAGACAGTATCTTTGACCTTCACCTCGTCATTTTCAAGACGCTGTAAAATATCCTCTCGTTGATTCGAGTTTGTAACCAGGCTCTGTTCATGCTGGTTATTCCAGTAAATACTAAATAAGAAAATATTTAAACCAATGAAGACGAGAAAAAAGATCCATTCGATTTTTCTAAAATCCAATTAGCTCGCCTCCGTTTCAAGATTTCCTTGCATCAACTGATCAGCAGGATACCAAATGTTATCGTATTTAATAAACCATTCTGGAGTCAAAGCAACTAATTTATTTACACCGTCAATATCTTGCCAAGTATAGCCGATGATAAAACTTTGGATTTTATCAAGATCGATTCCGACTGCAGCCAAATTATTTTCAATTTCTAATGTGCTGGGCAATTCGACTTCCTCATCAGAAGGAATTGGTACTTGGACCGTATCCATACTGGTTTCGATGTGAACTTGTGGCGGCGCTGAATTAGCTGCGTGCTCTATTTTCACACTCATTTTCCCCTTCGATGACTGACTGAAGATTGGATAGCCTTCAACAAATATTCGATAATTGATCTGTCCATCATGATGGTCAAAATAACGCAAATTACCCACCGCGGTCCCTAAGCGACTGACATAATTAAAGCTTTGAGTGTATAAACTTTCTTTTGCCAAGTCTTCGGATAGTTCCCCATTAAAGGCAACCAAACGTTTTTGTTCATCCATCATCAACTCTTCGTGACCGCTGACAAACGAACGCATCCCACTGGCTTCTTCCTCACCTTTGGCTTGGTCTGGATTTTGGAAAAAAGCATTCCGAAAAAGCGAATACGCTTGGGTCGTCAAAATATAACTGTATTTCTTTAAGCGGACCCGATCCTTGGTTACTAACAACTGTGGAACTAAAGGATTCTCATCGGACATTGGTAAGTAGCGTCCTTCGTTTTTTTGATAAATCTCTGCAAGCCCTGTGAAATCTTCTGAAATCGTCGCTTCATAAGCAGTCGGTTTCTTGTAATTCAAAAAACGAATTTTTTTCTGAGAAAAATCAACTTGGATCTTTGAAAAGGTAATGTCATTCGCATCCTCCAAAGAGTTCAAATTGATGGGCATATCAAAGACTTTGATGTATTCAGTCAGTGAAAAACCACCTTCATAATTCAATTCGATGCCGTTATCCAAGCTATAATAATCTTTGATTTCAGTTTCGATCTGCTGGTCTTCTAGCAGTTGACCATAGGTACTTTCGGTCAATCGAGCTTGGGTCGTTGCTAATAAATTTTCACTGTTCGTTTGAAACTTTCCCTCAGGCAAATTCCAAATACCGCGAATCGGCAAAAAAGCATCCGTAGCTTTGGCATAGTTTTGATCATTTTTCACTGCTTGTTTACTAGTATTAACATTCGCTGTTTTAGAGGTCGGACTAAGCCAAATGGCATAAGTCAAAATGAGGCTGAGTAAGATCAGAGCGATAAGTGCCATGCGTATGATTTTTTCTGAAATTTTCATTCCCAAATATCCTCCTCATAAGGTTCATAAGGCAAAGAAATATAAAAGGTAGAACCTTTACCTTCAATGCTTTCGACCCAGATCTGACCTTGATGAGCCTTCATGACTTCTTTGGAGATTGCCAGGCCTAGTCCTGTGCCGCCTTGTTTACGCGCCCGCGCCTTATCAACACGATAGAATCGTTCAAAGACTTTTTCCAAATCCTTCTTAGGAATTCCTAACCCTTCATCAGAGATACTCAAGACGACATTGTTATGAGTTTCTATCAAATGAACTTCAATTTTACCGCCATCTGGAGAATACTTGATCGCATTGTTCATGATATTGTCAATCACTTGCATGATCTTATCCGTATCGATTTCGACCCATAAATCACGTTCAGTAAATTCGCGAACAATCCGATAATTTTTCTTTTGGCTGTTGACCATCATATCAAAACGATCCAACGCATAACCAACAAGTTCATTGAAATTAACTAATTCAAGTTCCATCTGCTGTACACCTGAGTCCATACGGGAAAGATTTAGTAAGTCATTGATCATTCGGATCATTCGATCAGTCTCACCTAATGTCACATGGATAAATTCCGGTGCAATATTCTTGTCTTGCCACGCGCCCTCTTCTAAGGCCTCTAAATAACTCCGAACACTTGTGAGCGGTGTCCGCAATTCATGGGAAACATTAGAAACGAATTGTCGACGTTCTTCAGCTGTTTTTTCCTGTTCAGTAACATCATGGATAACGACTACCAGACCACTGATAAAGCCAGATTCGCGCCGAATCATTGCAAAATCCGAACGTAAAGTCAGCTGATCTTCCGCGGAATCTGATTTAGAACGCTCAAGCAAAATCTCTTCTGGCGTCTCCAACAATTTTCTTAACGTGTATTCCTCATCCAAATCAAGCAAAGTTAAAATCGATTGACCAATTGCCTGTTCACTGGTGGTATCTAATAAGGACAGGGCCATTTCATTAATCGTAATAACTTTTCCACGACGGTCCGTTGCGATAACCCCATCGGTCATATGAGTCAAAACGCTATCCAAGCGGTTCCGCTCTGCTTCCATTGTATCTTGCGCATCCTCGACCCGATCGGATAATTTGTTGAAGGTCTCAGCCAATTGGCTCAGTTCATCATGGCCTTGAACATCTACTTTTTCGGAATAATCCCCTTGGGCGATTCGAATCGCCTGTTTTTGCATCTCTTTGATCGGTTTAGTAATGGAGCGGGCTACCAATAATGCCACCACGATTGAAATTAAACCAGCAATCAATGAGGCTGAGAAAAAGATCAAGGCGGTATTTCCTATTTCGGTATATTTTTGTTCAATGTCACTTTTAACATAAAGAGCCCCCAGCACAGCCGAATCGCCGGTCGGGGACTGAATAGGTTGGACATTGATATATACCCGTTTATTATTGTCATCGAGTGTTACATATTGTTTTGTTGAAAAATCATCAATATCATTGTACTCATTCTTTTTACCAACAATCGAATCTTTTTGACCCACATCGTTAGTAGCTACGACGATTCCCTTATCATCCACTACCCACATCTCAGTGATGTCGGCAGCCGTGTTGTTCTCAAGAATCCGCTGTAGCTGTTCTGCTTCATTCTCACTATCTTCAGCCATCGTTGCGCCAAGCGTCGTACTTAACAATGAGACACGCTGATTCATATCTTTTGTAAAGCTATCAATCGTTGATTTTTCAAGTCCACGAATAAAGTAAGCACCAATAATCTCGATCGAAATCAGTAAAATCAAAATAAACGAAAAAGCAATCTTGAAATTAACCGATCGATAAAAACGGACTTTTTTTTCCATAGCTACTCCAATTACTCCTGTTCAGGGTTGCGCAGATAATATCCGACGCCCCGTCTAGTGACTAAATAAGTTGGATGACTTGGATTATCCTCGATTTTTTCCCGCAAGCGCCGAACCGTCACGTCAACTGTCCGCACATCTCCAAAATAATCATAGCCCCAAACCGTTTGCAGTAAATGTTCCCGAGTCATTACTTGACCGATATGTTTTGCTAAATAATGTAGCAATTCAAATTCACGATGGGTCAATTCGATCGTACTTCCATGCTTAGTTACCATATAAGCATCTGGATGAATCGTTAAATCACCAATCGTCAAATCCGTTTGCGTCGTTGGTTCTTCTTCCTTTGGTGCTTGTCCGCCGCGCCGCAGATTCGCCTTTACCCGAGCAATCAATTCACGGTTAGAAAATGGCTTGGTCACATAATCATCTGCACCCAATTCCAACCCTAACACTTTATCGATCTCAGAATCTTTGGCAGTAACCATAATAATCGGCGTTTCATGGGTCTTGCGTACTTCACGAGCCACTTCCAAACCGTCTTTTTTAGGCAACATCAAATCTAATAAAATCAAATCTGGATTGATCTCTTCGACTTTTTCCAAAGCTTCTTCACCATCATACGCGGTAAAGACTTCATAGCCTTCTTTGGTTAAATTGAATTTCACGATGTCCGAAATCGGTTTTTCATCGTCAACTACTAAAATTTTTTTCACTAAGAGTCACCTCATACCTTTATAAGATTGTATGTACGCCTTCCCATTATACAATAATTTCAATAGTGTTTCATCTTTTCAAACAAGTGTCGGTTTAATTACAATAATTACTTAAGAAAAAAATACTATTCAAAATCAACATTTTTCAACCGCTACGAATTTAGCTCACGTTTCAATTACCAACTTTTTACTATCAAAAAAGCCCCTCAAGTCAGCATTCGTCTAACTTAAGGGGTAGATTTTCTAGTCTAGAACTTGGCAAACGACACCTAATGAGCCCGGTCCAGTGTGGACTGCTAAAGCTGGTGAAACTTTACCATAATAAATATTTTCTGCTGTCGGGAATAATTCCTGCAACCGTCGCAAGACCTTTTCAGCAGTTTCTGTTGCATCTGCTTGAGTAACAGCCAGATTAAAGCGACGATGCGTCCCAATCTGCTCTTTTACTAATTGTAGCGTCTTATCTATACTTTTGTTTAATCCCCGGACTTTAGTTACCGTATAATAGATCCCTTCGGAATTACAAGAGATAATTGGCTTTAATTTCAAAGCACTCCCTAATAAAGAAGAAACTAAACCGATGCGGCCGCCTTTTTGCAAATATTCCAACGTATCGACATTGAAAAAGATTTTTGTCTTTGGAATCTTACTCTCAACTTCCGAAATAATTTCCGTGAAAGCTTTTCCTTGTTTCACTAACTCTCCAGCATAAATTGCTAAAATACCCGCGCCGATTCCAACATTTTTAGTATCAATCGAGTAGAAAGTCAGCCCTTCATAATGCTCACCTAGTACGCGCAAGGCATTATAGGTACCGCTCAAACCACTAGAAATCGTCACGATGATTACATGGGTATATCCCTGAGCTTTAATCTCGTCAAATACTTTATGAATCAGTTCGCCGTCAGGTAAAGAAGTTGTCGGCAATTCTTTTTTAATCAACGGAAAAATTGTATCAGAATCAATATCGATCCCGTCCCGATACTCTCGATCACTAAAAATAATCCGCAACGGAACCATAAAAAATGGGCCATTATCTACTACTTCTTTAGGAACATCCGTCCCTGAATCAACTAAAACTGCAATTTTTTCACTCATTCGTTTCGCCTTCTTTCTTCTGATCCAACAGAATAATCTTTTCTGCTAACATTTTTTGCGTAAATGAGGCCACGGCACTCTCCATCGCTAAATAATAAAAATCATTATTGCTACGCATTAAATTTACTTCTTCTCCTAAAATAATTTTAGCGATATGCTTCAGCGCCTCTTCTTGGACTGTACAAAAATTATTGTAGGCATCTTTAGGTTCACTAATCGTCAACTGCATGCGAATTAATTCATTAATATCAGGAATTGAAAAAACTTGTTTTAACAATGTGATCGCAATCAGGTATGCCAGATGATTACGATTATATCTTTTCTTGACTGGTGCAGGAATTAATTTATGTTTAACGTAATTGTTGACCATCGCACTCGATAAAAGTTGAGACTTTCCATCTTCCATTAGGCGGGATAAGTAACGGTCAACCAGTGTGATCACTTGATCCATATACAATTCTAATTCAGGCAGTTCCTCCCACCGTGGTAAGCGGACTTCTTTCAAATCTTCTGCCCATGATTTAAGTGCTGTTTCTTCCATCACGTGCACCCCTTTCAATCATAGTTTATCAAAATTACTATGATTATACAACGTGGTTTTTAAGACTAGATAATTGAAGCTTTTTTCAGTATTTTTTTGCATTTTATTCTTGCTTTTTTATTTTCTCAGTGCTAACATATGAAAGTACTTTGTTTGGGCCGTTAGCTCAGTTGGTAGAGCAGCTGACTCTTAATCAGCGGGTCATGGGTTCGAGCCCCTTACGGCCCATTGGGTGCCAAACCCACGTCACCAGTGCATTCTTGGCTACTTCGGTAGTTTAGAAAAGAATGTGCGTGGTGACATTTTTTTATACTTTTTTGGCGCTTGCTTAGCAAATAAACGTCCCAAGATTGATTTTCCTACTTTTAAACTTTCAATTACAAAATTTAGCTATAAAAAAGTATTTCCCTCAATTGGTTAAAAAAAAATTCTGAGCCGATAATTTATTCCTAACACTTTTTTCATTATAAAAAAGAGCCCGCACAGAAATAATTTCTGTTTGGGCTCTTTGACTTAAATAAATATCAAACGGCTAGTGCTTTTTCATTTTTTAAATGCTGCAATTTCTTCTTATAATAAGCGACCTCATCTTCAGAAGAATAAATATAGTGTCCTGCCGCGATTTCTCGTAAAGAACGCGCCTTGCCATCATGCGGTTCTGTTTGATATTTGATACGTCGACGTTGACGTTCATGGTCAGGATCAGGCATCGGAATTGCCGATAATAAACTTTCAGTATATGGATGTACGCCATAATTATAAATCTCATCACTGCTTCCGACTTCCAATAAGTGACCATTGTTCATTACACCGATTCGATCACTGATATGTTTCACCATTGAAAGATCGTGGGCAATAAAGAGATAGGTCAAGTTTTGTTTCTTTTGCAAATCCTGTAATAAATTCACTACTTGTGCTTGAATCGATACATCTAAAGCTGAGATAGGTTCATCGCAGATAATAAAGCGTGGACGTACCGCTAGAGCTCGCGCAATTCCGATCCGTTGCCGTTGTCCGCCAGAGAATTCATGGGGATAGCGCGTCCCGTGACTAGGATTTAAGCCGACCGTTTCAAGTAAATCATTAACGATTTTATCTCGTTCTTTTACTGTCGCCGCCAATCCATTGACATCGATTCCTTCAGCAATAATATCTTTAACTTTCATCCGCGGATTTAAAGAGGCATAGGGATCTTGAAAAATCATTTGGACATCTCGCCGAAACTCGCTCAATTCCGCCTTTTTTTGAATCTTCGTCACATCTTTTCCATCAAAAAGAATCTCACCGGCTGTAGGTTGATTCAAACGAATGATCGAGCGGCCCGTCGTTGACTTTCCGCTACCAGATTCACCAACTAGACCGAACGTTTCTCCTTCGTTTATATAAAAACTTACATCATTTACGGCCCGGACTTCATTTTTACTATTCGTATTAAAATACTGTTTCAAATTTTTTACTTCTACTAGCTTTCTTTCCATTATAGTCCTCCCGTTTTTTTATGCGTAAGCGGAATATTGTGCTTGTTTTTGGCGGAAAATTTCCCAGCGACGTTGAATTTCAGCTGGCGGATTCACTGCGGGTGCTTGGGGCGCCAATAACCAAGTGGCCGCTTTATGCGTAGCAGAAAGTTCGAAAAATGGTGGTGCCATTTCAGCATCGATCTTCAAAGCAAACTCATTTCGCGGATAAAACGCATCACCTTTAGGCGGATTCAATAAATCAGGCGGCGAACCCGGAATCGCATAAAGTCGATCGTTTTCGCTGTCCAAGGTGGGCATGGAACCTAACAATCCCCAAGTATAAGGATGCTGCGGATTATAAAAAATCTCCTCGGCCGTTCCGACTTCTACGATTTTCCCGGCATACATCACTGCCACCCGATCGGCGACATTAGCTACCACCCCGAGATCGTGGGTAATAAAAATAATCGAGGTGCCAATCTTTTCTTGGATTTCCTTCAGCAATTCTAGAATTTGGGCTTGAATGGTTACATCCAATGCGGTCGTTGGTTCATCGGCAATCAAAATCTCCGGATTACAGATCAAGGCGATTGCAATCACGATCCGTTGCCGCTGTCCGCCGGAAAATTGATGCGGGTAATTTTTCAAGCGCTTCTCAGCATCAGGAATGCCTACTAGCTTCAACAAATCAAGAGCTGCTTTTAAACTTTCTTTCTTAGAAACTTTTTTGTGTTTCCGCAAAGATTCAGCGACCTGCTTCCCAATCGTCATAGTTGGGTCAAGAGACGTCATCGGATCTTGAAAGATCATGGCAATCTCACGTCCTCTGATTTTTTGCATCTCTTTTTCGGATTTTTCAACAATATTTTGTCCTTTGAACAAAATTTCCCCGTCATCAATCGTGGCATTACTGGATAGCAAGCGCATGATCGTCCGCGTCGTAACCGATTTTCCGCTACCAGACTCACCGACGATTGCTAGTGTTTCGCCTTTATTTAAATCAAAATCGACTCCACGAATGGCCCGCACCTTACCGGCATAGGTGTCGAATGAAATATTTAAATTGTTAACTTCTAAAATTTTTTCCATAAATCGTCACTCTTTCATTTTTGGATCGAATGCGTCCCGGAGACCATCGGCTAACAGATTGAAACAAACCATGATCAGCGAAATCGTCACTGCTGGAATCCATAATAAGTACGGTAAATACAAGAAGGTTTTATAGCCGTCGTTTAATAATGTTCCCAGTGAAGCCGCCGGCGGAGTTAAACCAAGTCCGATAAAGCTTAAGAAAGCTTCAAAGAAAATCGCTGTCGGAATACTGAACATCATTTGGATGATAATCACACTAGAGATATTCGGGATAATGTGCTTAAAGGCGATCTTCCATTTAGGTTCTCCCAAGGTCATTCCCGCTAACACGTACTCTTGGTCCTTCAATTTCAACGTCTGGGCTCGTACAATCCGCGCCATCGGAATCCAGTTGGTGATCGCCATTGCGGCAACAATCGAAAAGATCCCAGGCTCAAAGACAACGAGCATCAAAATCATGACGACTAAGTTGGGAATACCTGAAAGAATCTCTAAGAAACGCTGCATGGCGTTATCAACTTTGCCCCCGAGCATTCCGGAAATCAACCCATAAGCCACTCCGATCGTAATATCAAATAATGCCGCAATAAAAGCGATCAAAAGTGAGATCCGCGTCCCCATAAAGAGACGACTTAACACATCACGACCCAATCCATCCGTTCCTAATAGATAATTCACATTATTAGGTACCTCTGCTTGGGCATATTTATCGACTAATTCACCCGCTACCATCGTTTTCCCATTGAGTCCATTGATATTTAGACCTGGTACGCGTGGTGGCAAGTTAATATAATCAACGTTTTGTTTACTAGGATCTTGCGGTGAAATAAAAATCGTGACGATCGAAATAACGATGATGATCGCCAACAAGATCATTGAAACCACGGCCGCTTTATTTTTTTTCAAACGACGCCAAGAATCTTGTAAGAAATTTAGCGAAGGCGCCGCAATCTCCTCACGTTCCTCTTCGGTATTTTTTTGTAACGGCTGAAATTCATCTGCGGGAATGTCCACGATTGAAGGATATTTCATTTCCATTAACTTTTGCTCCCTTCTGATAGACGGATCCGAGGATCAACTAACCCATATAACAAGTCAACAACTAAAATAACGAAGACTAGCATGAATGAGTAAAGGATCGTCACTGCCATAATCGTTGGATAATCATTGGTCATGATTGATTTCACGAATTGTTCCCCAATACCAGGAATCGCAAAAATATTTTCAACGACTAATGATCCTGTCATCAAGGCCACCGCCAAGGGGCCTAGTAAAGTCATCAAGGGAATCAAACTATTTCGTAGGCCATGCTTGAAAGCAATCTCCCAACGACTCAGACCTTTTGCGCGGGCTAATTCAACATAGTCACTGTGGAGCACCTCTACCATCTCAGTCCTAATGAAACGAGCCGAATCGGCTAATGGTGACATCGCCAAGGCGATGGTTGGTAGTATCGTGTAGGCGAACCCTTCCCACTTAGCAATTGGCAAAACTTGGAGTTTCATAGCAAAGATATATTGCAGTAAAACTGCAAATACGAAGTTGGGAATCGAACGACCAAGGATCGCCACTAAGGTTGAAGTGGTATCGGCCCATGAATTTTGTTTCATAGCAGCAATCGTTCCTAAAACGATTCCGATAAAAGTTCCAAAGATAATCGCCTGTACTCCTAATTGCAGTGAAGGGCCAATTCGTCCGGCCAATAATGCTGCAACGGCTTGATTTTTAAATTGGAAAGAAATTCCAAAATCTCCTTGAACTAGATTTGATAAATAAATTCCATATTGAACAATCACGGGTTTATCTAAACCAACTTGTTTATTCAACATCGCGACCGTTTCAGGACTTAATCGTTCTTGGTTGGTATAAGGTGTCCCTGGTAATAATTGCATCAAGAAGAAAGTAATGGTGGCAATCAACCATAGTGTAATCAACATAAAAAAGACACGCTTTAAAAAATATTTCAAATAACTGCCCATGAGGTGCCTCCTTTGACATCTAGGTTTATTTTGGTTTACAGTGTACGCTAACTAGATGAACATTCGTGTCATCCACAAGCGCTTAATTATTGGAGTGATTAAATGAAAAATAAAATTTTAGCCGTTGCTATCGGCAGTGGTTTACTGGTGCTGATCAGTCTTTATTCGCTGACCCAAGGTTCCTTGACCTCGCTGAACCTTTCAAATCGCTTTTTCTTAGTGGGGCTGCCCTTTCTGATTATCGGGATCTTGTTATGGATTTTTTCTTCAGGCTTTTTCGACCATTTCCACTATTCCATGCAGCAGACTTTTAGCAGAAAAAAAGACGCTAAAACTGCTTCACGGTCCTTAACGCAAGTTGGAACTGGCCGCTCTACTTTTTGGTTAATAATCGCCGCGATTTTGATCGCAGCCGCGGTTCTTTGTAGCATTTTTGCTACGATTTAAAAGGAAGTTGGAACGAGTTACGTTCCAACTTCTTTTTGTTGCTATTTTTCTATATAGGTCCATTTGTAATCCCAAGAAGCGCCAGCTGGGTGATGAACGATCCCTTTGACCTTCTCGTTGACTAAATGTGCTTCAGATAATTGATAAAGCGGTGCGATTCCTGATTCTTTAGACACTAGCTCATTTGCTTTTTGTAGATCCGCCCAGCGAGCTTCTTCATCACTGGCATCTTGGCTGCCGGAAGCTTTGACTGCTTTGTCGTATTCCTCATTACTCCAACGTCCGCGGTTATATGAGTTTCCTGTTACGAACAAATCAGTAAAGCTAGATGGATCCGCATAATCTGCTCCCCAACCACCCAGTAAAACATCAAAGTCGCCAGCATTTGAACGGTCTAAGCGAACAGAGAATGGTACCGGTGTTGGTTTCACGGTAATTCCGGGCAGTGTATCTTCCAAAACACCTTGAATATATTCAATTACCTTTTTCGATGAATCAGTATCAGAAGCCATCAATTCAAATGAAAGTGAGTCGATCTTCAATTCTTGTTTGGCTTTCTCCCAATATTCTTTAGCTTTCTTTTTATCGTATGGTGTTAAGTTTCCGGCTTCTTTTGCGAAATCTTCGTCGGTTTTCGGATTTTTTGACATACCGGATGGTACTAAACCTGTCGAAACAACCGATCCATCACCTAATACTTGATTGACTAAAGATTTGCGATTGATCGCATAAGAAATGGCTTTACGTAAATTTTCATTTTTGAATGGAGAATCTGTTTTGCGTTGATTGAATTCAAGATAGCTGGTCCGCGCTTCTTTAAAGGATTTATATGCTGAATCATTCGCATTTTGTTGCGCTAATTCCCCAGATAAGATCACGTCATCTGCTTTGCCATCTTTAAAGAGATTCAATGAAGTTGAGGATTCTTTGACAACGTTGACTTTAACCGCTGATAATTTCACTTCGTCTTTATCCCAGTAAGTGTCATTCTTTTTATATTCCCATTCGGTATCTGTACCCGGTCCATCGAAACCAGCTAGCGTGAAGGGACCATTGTAAACAGCCTTGTCACTCTTGGTTGCATATTCTTTTCCGTTTGCTTCTACTACTTTTTGATTTTGTGGGAAGAATGATGGAAAGGCCAATAAGTAATCAAAGTATGGTGTTGGTTTCGCTAGTTTAATTTCTAATTCATGATCATTAACTGCCTGAATTCCTAATTCTTCTGGAGCTTTTTTGCCCGCTGAAATATCAGCAGCATTTTCTACTGGTTCAAAAAGATAAGCATATTCTGAGGCGGTCTCTGGTTTGACTGTCCGCTGCCAGCCAAAGACATAATCTTTTGCTGTGACCGGATCACCATTTGACCATTTAGCATCTTCTCTTAACTTCACTGTATACGTTTTGCCGTCATCACTGACTTTCACTTTTTCACTGGCGCCAGCTGGTTGCGGCTTGTTGTCTTTATCCAGACGATAGATTCCTTCATATACATTATTTAGTGCCGTAAAACTGATTGTATCGGTGGCGACAGACAAATCGGCGGTAGGCATTTCTTGCTGAACTATTAAATTGAAGGTGCCATTGTCTTTTGCGGATTTACTCGAACTACTCTCATTCGTCGAGGCCTTTCCGCCACCGTAACAACCGGCTAGCACCAGACCGCATACAGCGATGATTCCATAAGCTAATTTGTTCCTCATATCTTTTTCCCCTTTTTGATTCAATTTTCAGAATAATTATGAAACTCTGAAGATGTAGAGAAGTTTAATTATTTTTCTCTAAGAAATCAACTTATAAGCTCTAATAATTTTGGCGTTTAACAAGAAAATTCTAAGAAAACTTGTAAAATAGGCATTTTTGCTTAATATTTTTTTCTAAATTAAGAAAATAATCCGAATTTTTAGTTTTCTTTGTTAGTATTAACGCCTTCATGATAGATAATAAGACATCTCAACCAACCGATAATTCGCTTTCATTTTGCAAAGTAGAAACTCTCATTTGATTTTTTAAAACCAATATCCCTATTAATTTAAAAATTTACTCATCTTTTTTTCATAAATCTATTGACAACGACAGTCATTTTTTATACGATAAGTACAACAATTTTTAAAAAATTCTGACAATAAACGGGTGGTTGCCATGATGAAATCAAATACAGCTTTCAACGCAACTTTATTATTATAGCTGGGACTTTCTGAAATTTATTTCATGAAGTCCCTATTCGCATTGCATCGGAGAAGAAAATGGTTCTTTTCCGATGGAGTGCTTTTTTTATACCCGCTTTTTGCATGAAGGAGGATGAAAAATGAGAAGAATTCAATTTTTAGATACAACATTAAGGGATGGTGAACAAACTCCCGGTGTAAATTTTAATACGAAAGAAAAAGTTCAAATTGCACTTCAATTAGAAAAATGGGGCATTGATGTCATCGAGGCAGGCTTTCCCATCGCTTCACCCGGTGATTTCGAAGCTGTTCAACAAATCGCTCAAAAAGTTGAAAAAATGACCGTGACTGGACTGGCTCGTTGCCAGAAAAAAGACATCGATCGAGCTTATGAAGCTTTGAAAGATGCCGTCGATCCACAAATCCATGTTTTCCTCGCAACTAGCGATGTCCATATGCAATATAAATTGAAAATGAATCGTGAAGAAGTTCTTGCTTCTATTAAAGAACATGTCAGTTATGCCCGTACACTATTTGAAAAAGTTCAGTTCTCACCAGAAGATGCTTCCCGTACAGAAAAAGCCTTCCTATTAGAAGCAGTCCAAACGGCGATCGATGCTGGAGCAACAATTATTAATGTCCCTGATACAGTCGGTTATTCGAATCCGACAGAATATGGTGCCATTTTCAAATCATTGATTGCAAACATTCAAAGTGAACAAGAAATCACTTTTTCTTCTCATTGTCATGATGATTTAGGAATGGCGACTGCCAATGCCTTAGCCGCCATCGAAAATGGTGCTAACCGCGTAGAAGGTGCCATAAATGGCATCGGGGAACGGGCTGGGAATACCGCTTTGGAGGAAGTTGCACTGGCCTTAGCGATTCGAAAAGACTTTTATCAATGCGAAGCCAACATTGTATTGAATGAAACGAAACGAACTAGTGAATTAGTTTCACGGCTGTCCGGTATTCCTGTCCCTAAAAATAAGGCCATCGTCGGGGATAATGCCTACGCCCATGAATCGGGAATTCATCAAGATGGTGTGTTAAAAAATCCAGAAACCTATGAAATCATTACGCCACAATTAGTGGGTGTCCAACAAAATTCTCTGCCACTAGGCAAATTATCTGGTCGTCATGCCTTCACTGCCAAACTAGAAGAGTTAGGCTATCAGCTTAATGATGCTGACAGCAAGGAAGCTTTCAAGCGTTTCAAAGCATTGGCAGATAAGAAAAAACAGATTACCGATAAAGACTTGGTCGCTTTGCTGGCTGATCAATATCGTGAAGAAACAGAGAAATACAAACTAGTCGATGTGCAAGTTCAATACAGTTCCAACGGTTATCAAGGGGCAATCGTCTCCATCATTAATGAGGAAAACGAAACAAAAGTTGCTTCGCGAATTGGCTCAGGTAGTATCCAGGCAATCTATAATACGATCGATGAATTGTTCCAACAAAAGCCCGCATTAAAGGAATACGAGATTCAAGCCTTAACCGGCGGCGAGGATGCTCAAGCTGAAGTTCGCGTCACACTCTATGATGAAACAAGCCAAACCGAGGTTCGCGGAATCGGTGTTGACTTTGACGTATTACAAGCGTCAGCAAAAGCTTATGTACAGGCGAGTAATCATCTCGTCCAAAAAGATTAATAACTTACCTTTGAAAAAAATACTCTACTATGAGATAGGAGCAGATTCATGAATAGTAAAATTGTTGTTTTAGCTGGTGATGGAATTGGACCAGAAATTATGGCGAGTGGCTTAAACGTTTTAGCTGCAGTAGAAAAACAATGTACGCATACCTTTGAATTAGCGGAATTGCCTTTTGGGGGAGCGGGGATCGATGCGACCGGTGCTTCTTTACCAGAAAAAACCTTAGCTGCTTGTCAAAAAGCAGATGCGATCTTATTGGGAGCTATCGGCGGTCCTAAATGGGAAAAAATGTCGGACACGCCGGAAAAAGGACTATTGGCCTTACGGAAATCGTTAAATCTATTTGCAAATATTCGACCGGTATCTGTTTCATCTGCTTTGTTGCATCTATCACCACTAAAGCCCGAAATTCTTGAGGGAACCGATTTAATCATTGTTCGAGAATTAAGTAGCGGAATCTATTTTGGTGAGCCGCGGGAATTGCATGAAACAATGGCCTTCGACACGGCTCGTTATCAAAAGTCAGAAATCGAACGGATCCTCCACTCCGCTTTTAAAATCGCTCAAGGAAGAAGCAAGAAAGTCACTTCTGTTGATAAAGCGAACGTCTTGGCTTCCAGTAAATTATGGCGAGGGACTGCAGAAGAAATCGCCAAAGAATACCCTGATTGTCAGTTGGAACATCAATACGTTGATTCTGCAGCTATGAAGCTGATTCAAAATCCTAAAGCTTTTGATGTCATCGTAACTGAAAATCTTTTTGGCGATATTTTAAGCGATGAGGCTTCAGTGTTACCTGGTTCATTAGGCGTCTTGCCAAGTGCCAGTCATAGCGCAGCTGGTCCTTCACTTTATGAACCAATCCATGGCTCAGCACCGGATATTGCTGGTCAAGGAATCGCTAATCCGATTTCCATGATTTTATCGGTCGCTATGATGCTACGCCAATCATTCCAAGAAGAGCAAGCGGCACAAGCAATTGAAAAAGCCTGCGACACTGTTTTAACTAACGGACTATTCACTCATGATCTAGGTGGACAAGCGACCACTGATGAATTTACTAACGCAGTGATTCAAGAACTAAATCATTTCGCTTCGTAGTTTAAAACGGATCTAGATTAATTTAGAAGAAGGAGTTCAAACCTATGGGAAAAACACTATTTGATAAACTTTGGGACCGCCATGTTGTTCACGGTGAAGAAGGCGCACCTCAACTGCTTTATATTGATCTACATTTGATTCATGAAGTCACCTCTCCTCAAGCATTTGCCGGAATTCGTGAAGCCGGGAGAACCTTGCGTCATCCCGAACGGACTTTCGCAACGATGGATCATAATACACCAACTGTTGACATTTTCAACTTCACGGATCTCGTAGCTAAGAAGCAAATTGATACTTTGCGTGATAATTGTCAAGAATTCGGTGTACAGCTTTGTGATAATGGCAGTGAACGCCAAGGAATTGTGCATATGGTAGGGCCTGAGACTGGCCTGACACAGCCGGGGAAAACAATCGTCTGCGGTGATTCCCATACCGCTACTCATGGTGCTTTTGGCGCTTTAGCTTTTGGGATTGGTACTAGCGAAGTCGAACATGTTTTTGCGACCCAAACACTATGGCAAAATAAACCGAAAAATATGGGAATCAAAATTAGTGGTAAATTACCAAAGGGCGTCTATGCTAAAGATATTATCTTGGCACTAATCGCTAAATATGGAACCGATTTTGGGGTTGGTTATGGTGCAGAATTTTGTGGTGAAACGATCGAGCAGCTTTCGATGGAGGAACGCATGACTATTTGTAACATGGCAATCGAAGGTGGAGCTAAGATCGGTTTGATCGCGCCAGACGAAAAAACTTTTGAATACGTAGCCGGCCGAGAATTTGCCCCTAAAAATATGGACGCCGCGATCCATGACTGGAAAGAACTATATACCGATGAAGATGCTCAATACGATAAAGTACTAACATTGGACGTCAATGAACTAGTGCCCTTCGTTACTTGGGGCACCAACCCTGAAATGGGTGTCCCTTTTGACGGTACTTTCCCAGCAATCACTTCACCTGATCTCCAACAAGCTTATGACTATATGGAACTGCAGCCGGGGCAAACTCCAGCTGATATTCCGATCGGTTATGTCTTTATCGGCTCTTGTACCAATGGTCGCCTCTCAGATCTACAGGAAGCTGCCAAAATCGTGGCTGGGAAGAAGGTCCATGATCATGTGACGGCGATCGTTGTTCCAGGATCACGCCCCGTTCGTAAAGCAGCAGAAAAACTCGGCTTAGATAAAATCTTTATTGAGGCTGGCTTTGAGTGGCGCGAGCCCGGCTGTTCAATGTGTCTAGGGATGAATCCGGATCGTGTACCTGCTGGTGTCCATTGTGCTTCAACCTCTAATCGAAATTTCCAAGGGCGCCAAGGAAAAGATGCCCGTACACATCTATGCAGTCCTGTCATGGCCGCATTGGCCGCGATCCATGGAAATTTTGTTGACAGCCGTAAAGCAGTCACTTCCAATTAATCGATGACTTTATTAGTAAAATGATCCAAATTATGAAAATAGATACTTTACTATCTATAAGGAGGTTAACTAATGGAAAAATTTACAATTTATACTGGAAAAGCAGTTCCCTTAATGAATGATAATATTGACACCGACCAGATCATTCCCAAAGGTTTCCTAAAACAAGTTGATAAGGCCGGATTTGGTAAACATCTTTTTGATGAATGGCGTTTTTTGGAGGACGGTTCACCGAATCCTGAATTTATTTTGAATGCTCCCGATCGGAAAACGGCAACAATTTTAATCTCGGGTGAAAACTTTGGCTCCGGCTCTTCCCGGGAACATGCTGCTTGGGCGATTCAAGATTATGGTTTTAAAGCCGTAATTGCTGGCAGTTATAGTGATATCTTTTATATGAATGCCTTAAAAAATGGCTTGCTACCGATTCGAGCAGATCAATCTGTTCGTCATTTTCTCAGTCAACTTCCGGCTGATCAGGCAATCACCATTGATCTGCCAAAACAAGAGATTGTCACTAACGATGCTTCTTTTGCTTTTCAAATTGATCCAACTTGGAAAGAAAAACTTGTCAATGGATTGGATGACATCAGCATCACCTTGCAATACGAAAATGAAATTACCGCTTATGAACAAAGCATACCTTCCTATGAATAGCCCAAAACGCGTCCAGCAAAATTTTGCTGGACGCGTTTTTTTAGTTTACTACTTGTTCCTGAACATATTGTGCATAAAGCGGATGGCTAGCGATCAGTTCACTATGCGTTCCATGCCCAGTCACTTCACCTTTTTCAATGAAATAAATATGATCTGCATCAACAATCGTCGATAAACGGTGGGCAATTACTAAAGTTGTCCGCCCTTCCATCAATTGATCCAAAGCCCGTTGAACTTTTTCTTCTGATTGTGAATCTAAGCTGGCAGTTGCTTCATCCAGCATCAAAATCTTCGGATCGCGTAAGAAAGCTCGAGCAATCGCAATTCGTTGTTTTTGTCCACCAGATAATTTGACTCCGCGTTCACCTAATTCCGTTTCGAGCTGTTCAGGGAAATCCCGAACAAATTGATCTGCATAGGCTAATTCTAATCCCCGCCACAATTCGTCTTCCGTCAACGTCCGATCCAAACCATATTGCAAATTTTCTCGGATACTGCCGGCAAAAACGGCACTGTCTTGCGAAACGTAACCAATTTGTGAACGCCAATTTGTTAGCCCCACTTCATCGATTGTGTCAGATCCAATCTTAATTCTTCCACTTGTCGGTTGATAAAAACGCTCCAACAAAGCAAAGATAGTAGATTTACCACCGCCACTTGGTCCAGCAAAAGCAATCACCGTGTTGGTTTTTGCTTCAAAGGAGACATTTTTCAAAATCGGACGGTCGGAAACATACTGGAAGGAAAGATTTTCAGCTTTGATCGTTTTACCCGACACGTCAATCTCCTTTCCTGTTTCAATTGGTTCTAAGTCTGTTTTCAAAATTTGTTCGATCCGTTCAGTTGCTCCCATCGCTTTTTGGACTTGGGAGAAGAACATCGCAAAGCTGGCTGCTGGCATCATGATATTAAATAGATACAGTAGAAAAGCGACCAATTGACCACTAGTTAATGTCCCCGCTTGAACTCGGACTGCCCCATAACCCAAAATTCCAACGAATAAACCTAGCATAACTGTCGTAATAATTGGCTGCAACATAGCTTCGACTTTTGCATCTTTGATTCCTAAATTGAAAATCTTATTAATCAACGAGCCGCCGCTTTTTTTCTCAAACTTTTCTCCATTGCTGGATTTGATCAAACGAATCTCAGATAATTTTTCACTGGCTTCGGCATTAAAATCGGCCGTTGCAGCTTGCAATTGACGACCTAAACGTGACATCACGCGACCAATCGGCAGCATGATCAAAGCCATGATGGGTACCGCTAAAAACATCATAGCCGCCATCTTCCAGTCCATTACTAACAAAATGATCATTGAGCCAACTAGTTGAATCGCGCCAGTAATAAAGTTGGGAAATTGCGTGGCCACTAAATCTTTAATGACTGTCGTATCATTGACTAATCGTGAACTGCTCTCACCTGATTTATGATCATCGTAATAGTCAACCGGCAGCTGTAAAAGATGGCTCCATAATTTTTCCCGTAATGTCTTGACCGCACTTTCCCCCACGAAACGGAGTAAAAAACTCCCAATCGCGCCAAAAGCTAATTGGGCGACGAACGCAAAAACTAAAACGAGCAACATTTTTCTATCGATCTGGGCTAATTTGCTAGTATCGATCAAACCTTTCGTCAATTGCGGGACGATCAAACTCGCTCCGCTAGTTAATAAACTTAAAAATAAGCCGATAATAAATAAGGCTTTTTTGGGATTGACACTCATGATCAATCGAATAAAATCTTTCATTTTATAGTTGCTTTTCGCTGTTGGGCGTTCTTCCGCCAAACTGATATCCCGATCCATCTTTGGTTCCTTCCCTCTCTAAAAATCTTCCCATTCCGTATCTTCTGGCTGTTCACTTTTATCTACTTCTACAAAGCAATCACGATTGTCCCAAAAATTTGGCCGAAAATCATGTTTAAAATTCCGGGAAAAATCGCGAGAAGCGTTGCGCATTTCACGTTTCATTCGATTGCGCATCCGATGTTGTTCTTCTCGTGACAGGTGTTGCCAATCTTCTTGCCAGTTTTCAGCAAATTGTTCCCGCAATGCTTGCATTTGTCGCAGACGATCCATTGGGTCAACGAAGCGCCCCGTTTGTTTTTGAAATTCTTCTTGCCAACCGGCAGCGATCTTTTGTAGGTATTCGCTGAATTTTTCTTGCTCTTGCTCATTCAATCCAGCAAAGAAAGCTTCACTCATATCTTCTCCTGCATAGCTGAATTTTTGAGCTTTCTGCTGACCATTTGCCGTTAGAAAAACTCGTTTGATTCGTTTATCGTGTTCCTCTTCCTTCCGGATCACATCGCCGCTTTTTTCCATCTTCTTCATTAATTCAGCCAAAGAACTTGGTCGAATATCTAAAATTTCAGCCAGTTGACTTTGAATCAAGCCATCTTCTTTTGCCAAAATCACTAAAACCCGTTGTTGCCCATTTAATTTTTGCCGTTTACTCATAAAAGCATTACTGGCAGAGCTAATAAAACGTAGTTGACGCATCAAGTCTTTAGTAAATTCACTCATCATCAAGATCTCCTTATTTTTAATCTTTTCCGTTACAGTCCCAGCTATTTTCCAACTCGTGAAAAATTACTGAAACAGGGTAACGATTCTCATTAGTCACTAAAGTTCGGTGCCGAACTTTAATTCGTTTGCTATTATAGTTCGGTACCGAACCATTGTCAATCATTTTGATATATTTTTTTGTTCGCAAACAAAAAAACGCTAGCGAAATTCGCTAACGTTCTCTGTTTAATGTTTATGCTGTTCTTCTTTGACTGGACAGCTAGTTCCGCAGTCCTCACAAGAATTTCCATTTTTAATTCGCCGATAGACAATCACACCGGCTCCACCAAAGATCAACACACTCAATATTATAGTTGCCATTCTTTCACCTCTTTGATTTCTTCAATCGTAATAGTTGGCGTTCGTTTGACTGGTTTTCTGACAACAAAATAAGTCATCACTGCCAAGACTAGAGCCGCTAAAACAAAGCCAATTCCAATTGTCCCCTTTTCAAAGATCACATGGCCGAATTGATAAACAATAAAACTTACCGCATAGGCTAATCCGCATTGATAGCCGATCGCACGCCAAGTCCACTTAATATCCGCCATTTCGCGATGAATCGCACCAATCGCAGCAAAACATGGGGCACAGAGTAAATTGAAAACTAAGAAAGAATAACCGGCAATTGGTGTGTAGGCTGCCTGCAATGATTTCCAGATTTCTACACCATCTTCAGCTACTTCCGCATGACGGTATAAAATTCCAAACGTTCCAATCACATTTTCTTTAGCGACTAAACCAGTGATTGCTGCGACAGCTCCCCGCCAATCGCCCCAACCTAATGGCGCAAACAATGGTGCAATCACCCCGCCTAAAGCCGCTAAAATACTATCGTTCTCATCGACTGCTTGGAATGTGAAATTGTAACTGGAAATAAACCAGATCACGATACTAGAAACAAAAATGATTGTTCCCGCACGTTTCACAAAAGCTTTACTATGATCATAGGTGTAACGAATCGTATTACCAATCCGCGGCATGTGATACAACGGCAACTCCATGATAAAGGGCGCTGGATCGCCGGCAAACAGTTTGGTTTTTTTCAAAGCAATTCCTGATAAGACAATCGCACCCATTCCCACAAAATAAGCCGAAGGGGCTACCCAGCTACTATTTGGGAAAAACGCTCCCGCAATCAATGCAATAATCGGTAATTTAGCTGAACAGGGCATAAAGGTCGTTAACATAGCGGTCATCCGGCGGTCTTTTTCATTTTCAATCGTCCGGCTAGCCATTACTCCCGGCACGCCACAACCTGTTGCGATCAACATGGGAATGAACGATTTGCCAGATAAACCGAACTTACGAAAAATTCGATCCATCACAAAAGCGATCCGTGACATATAGCCACAATCCTCCAACAAAGCCAAACACAGAAACAGCATCATCAATTGTGGCAAGAAGCCTAGAACAGCCCCTACGCCAGCGATGATCCCATCCAAAATCAAGTTCTGCATCCACTCAGCAACATTCCATGACTGAAGTGTCGAGCTGACGAAATTCGGCACGATGTCGCCGAACAAATTCTCATTTACCCAATCAGTTCCCATTGCGCCAATCGTCTGGATCGCAATGAAGTAAATCAACCACATGACTAACGCAAAAATTGGCAATGCTAAGAAACGATTGGTAACGATCCGATCAATTTTATCTGAGATCGATAGCTTAAATTGATCTTCATCCACCACACATAAAGTTTTTAAATTAGTAATGAAGTTATAACGTTCGTTAATCACTAAACTTTCAGCATCTTCACAAAAAATTTTTTCAGTAATCTTAATGATCTCCTGTAGTTCTTTTTGCTGAATCTTGCTCAAATCTAAGTCATTTTGCGCCCGTTCATCACGTTCAAATAATTTTAAGCTATACCAACGGCTGTATTTAGCCACCGCTGTGCTGCCTAATACTTCTTCGATTTCACTCAATGCTGCTTCTAAACGTTTATCATAATGGGGAAAATTGATTTCCTCCACATCTTTTTTCACTAGATGCAAAGCTTCATTAACTGCTTTATCCAAACCCCAATTTTTCAAAGCACTTATTCCTACTACTGGAACGCCTAGTGCATAGGCAAGTTTTTCCAAGTTGATTTGCTTGCCACTTTTTTTAATGATATCCATCATATTCACTGCAACGACTACCGGAATCCCCGTTTCAATCAATTGTGTCGTCAAATAAAGATTCCGTTCAAGATTGGTACCGTCAACAATATTGACAATCGCATCTGGTGTACCAGAAAGCAAATAATCCCGTGCTACGACTTCTTCCGGCGAATATGGCGAAAGCGAATAGATTCCCGGTAGATCATCAATGATTACTTCAGAATCCTTTTTATAGATCCCTTCTTTGCGCTCAACTGTAACTCCCGGCCAATTTCCTACAAACTGATTGGTGCCGGTTAAAACATTGAAGGTACTCGTTTTTCCACTATTAGGATTTCCTGCCAAAGCAATATGTATCTTTTCCATCTATTTTGCCTCCTTTGATACGACCACCATCTCTGATTCGTTTTTTCGCAAGCTTAGCTCATATCCGCGAACCCGCAGTTCAATCGGATCACCTAGAGGTGCCAGTTTTACTACTTTGATTTCTGTCCCTTTCGTCAATCCCATATCCATCAAACGCCTTTTAATCGAGCCACTGCCATGAACATTTACGACGACCCCTTGCTCTCCGACTTTTAATTGATCCAATGAGACCCACGCTTCTTGGTCTTCCGTTAGCTCTTTCACAAGTATCTTTTTTAATAAAGATTGTGATAACGCTAAACGGGTATTATGTAACAAAATAATTCCGTTATCACCAGAATGATTTACAACAGCAACTTTCGAACCAACAATCATACCCAAATCTTGTAGCCGGTGTTTTAAATCATTTTCTAAAGCCATTTCTGATATTTGAACGACTCGGTTCAATGAAACATCTGCTAAAGTTGTCATGTACTTCTCCACCTTATTATCAACTTTTAAACACCTTTTCTCACTCTAATTAATAATGAGAATCTTTCTCACTAAGAATAGCTTCATTTATCAACAAAGTCAATAAATGGTCGACAATTTTTATCGATTCCTGAGCAAATTGTTTGACAATCATTGATTTATTTGCAAGATTATTCTATTTTTAGTTATTAAAAAAACTTTTTAGGGGTTAAAAAACATCAAAGTCCTACTTTTATAATTTAGTAAAGGGATTCTTCTTTGAGGCCATCTGTTTTCAATGTTTTTCCAAAAAACACAAAACATAGTATACAAAAAAAACAGCACCACAATATATGGTATCAAACAATTGACTTTTCCCCCACATCTTTTATACTAGTAATTGTAGAAATCAAGGGAGGCAGTCTTATGGTAAAAGTCTATTCTAAAAATAATTGTATGCAATGCAAAATGACAAAACGTTATTTAACTGATAATCAAATTTCATTTGAAGAAGTCAATATTGATCATGAACCCGAAGCGCTAAGTTTTCTAAAAGATCAAGGTTTCCAAAGTGTCCCAGTTATTTTTGGTGGTCAACAAGCCATCATCGGTTTCCGACCAGATCAATTGAAAGCCTTAGCGTAATTTAAGCGGTCGTGACGAAAGCTATTTCTAGAGCACCGTTTTTCGAAACTTTGCGATCCATGATTGCAAAGTTTCTTCTTTATTTTATATAGATATTTATTACACGCGTTTCCCCGTTCGGAGCGCTTCATAGGCAGACAGAAAAAGGAAAGATGTGATGAGATGAGTTTAAAAGACTTAGGTGAAGTATCTTACTTCAGACTAAACAACGAAATTAACCGTCCAGTAGATGGACAGATCCCACTAAATAAAGATAAAGAAGCTTTAGCTGCTTTTTTTAAAGAAAACGTTGAACCTAATACCCGAGCTTTTGCTTCGGTCCAAGAAAAAATCGACTATTTAATAGAAGAAGATTTTTTAGAAGCGGATTTTATCGCTAAATATACTCCCGCTTTTATTGAAAAATTATATGCTTATTTAGCGGAACAAAACTTTACCTTCAAATCCTTTATGGCCGCTTATAAATTTTATTCACAATATGCCTTAAAGAATAATGATGGCACGGAATATTTAGAAAGTTATGAAGATCGGGTCGCTTTTAATGCCCTTTATTTTGCTGATGGCGATGAAAAGCTAGCTTTGTCTTTAGCTGATGAGATGATCCATCAACGGTACCAACCAGCCACCCCTTCTTTTTTGAACGCTGGTCGCAAACGCCGTGGGGAGTTAGTTTCGTGTTTCTTGATCCAAGTTACCGATGATATGAACAGCATCGGCCGGTCCATTAACTCCGCCTTGCAATTATCACGCATCGGCGGCGGCGTAGGGATCAATCTTTCGAACTTGCGTGAAGCAGGTGCTCCGATCAAAGGCTACGATGGTGCCGCAAGCGGTGTCGTTCCCGTCATGAAATTATTTGAAGACAGCTTCTCCTACTCTAACCAACTTGGTCAACGGCAAGGAGCCGGTGTGGTCTACTTAGATGTTTTCCATCCCGATATTGAGATGTTTTTATCCGCTAAGAAAGAAAACGCCGATGAAAAAATCCGCGTTAAGACGCTTTCGCTTGGTATAACCGTCCCAGATAAATTTTATGAGCTGGCTCGTAAAAATGAAGAGATGTATTTGTTCAGTCCTTACGGCATTGAACGTGAATATGGCGTGCCTTACTCTTATGTCGATATCACGAAAGAATATGACAACTTAGTAGCTAATCCCAATATTCGCAAGAAAAAAATTCGGGCACGTGATCTTGAGAATGAAATTTCTAAATTGCAACAAGAATCTGGTTATCCTTATATCATCAATATTGACACTGCTAATCGAACTAATCCAATTGACGGAAAAATCGTGATGAGTAATCTATGTTCCGAAATTTTACAGGTGCAAACGCCCTCGATCATCAATGGTCGACAAGAATACGAGATCCTAGGTACCGATATTTCATGTAATTTGGGGTCAACCAATATCGTTAACTTGATGGAAAGTCCTGATTTCGGGCAATCCGTACGCACGATGGTTCGGGCTTTGACCTTTGTTACCGATGAGTCAGATATCGATGTGGTTCCTTCGATTCAAAACGGCAATAAATTGAACCATACGATTGGTTTAGGTGCGATGGGGCTCCACAGCTTCTTTGCCAAACATCTAATGGAATATGGCTCCGAAGAATCAATTGACTTTACCAATATCTATTTCACTTTATTGAACTATTGGACATTAATGGAAAGTAACGCCTTAGCCAAAGAACGGCAAACGACCTTCCATAATTTTGAAAAATCGGCTTATGCCGATGGTTCGTATTTTGATAAATACACAACCGGCGAATTCGTGCCAAAAACAGACAAAGTCAAAGAAATCTTCAAAGATATTTTTGTACCGACCTCTGAAGATTGGCAAAACTTGAAAGACGCTGTTCAAAAGGATGGGCTTTATCACCAAAATCGTTTGGCGGTGGCCCCAAATGGTTCGATTTCTTATATCAATGATACAAGTGCCAGCTTGCATCCAATTACTCGTTTGATTGAAGAACGACAAGAAAAGAAAATTGGTAAAATTTATTATCCAGCACCTTATTTGAATAATGAAACTTTGCCTTATTACACTTCTGCCTATGATATGGATATGCGGAAAGTCATCGATGTTTACGCAACCGCTCAACAGCATATCGATCAAGGAATGAGCTTGACCTTGTTTATGCGTTCCGAAATTCCAGAAGGCTTGTACGAATGGAAAAACGAAACCAAACAAACGACACGCGATCTAAATATTTTACGCAACTACGCCTTCTACAAGGGCTGTAAATCAATTTATTATGTGCGGACCTTTACCGATGATGCTGAAGAAATCGGTTCAAATCAATGTGAAAGTTGCGTCATTTAATTACGTTATTCCTCTCAAGCGTTCCTTGAGAGGGATTCGTGTGCAGGAGAAACTATTTTACTAAGAAGCAGGAGGAAAATCCATGGCAGAAACTTATTATGAAGCCATTAACTGGAATGAAATCGAAGACGTCATCGATAAATCAACCTGGGAAAAATTAACAGAACAATTTTGGTTGGATACGCGGATTCCCTTGTCCAACGATTTAGATGATTGGCGCAAACTATCCCCTTTAGAAAAAAATGTGGTCGGACACGTTTTTGGCGGCTTGACTTTGCTAGATACCGTTCAATCTGAAAGTGGTATGGATCAACTGCGTAATGATGTGCGGACTCCCCATGAAGAAGCTGTACTAAACAATATCCAATTCATGGAATCTGTCCATGCGAAAAGCTATTCATCGATTTTCAGTACGTTGAATACGAAGAGTGAAATCGATGAAATCTTTGAGTGGACCAATACCAATCAATATTTACAAAAAAAAGCTGAACGAATCAATGAGATCTACAAAAATGGCACACCGTTAGAAAAGAAAATTGCCAGTGTTTTTTTGGAAACTTTTCTTTTTTATTCCGGTTTCTATACACCCCTTTATTATTTAGGGAATAATAAACTAGCCAATGTTGCCGAAATCATTAAATTGATCATCCGCGACGAATCTGTTCATGGAACTTATATCGGTTATAAATTCCAACGCGGCTTCAATGAACAAACAGTAGAAGAACAAGAACGCTTAAAGGATTGGATGTATGATTTATTATACGAATTGTACGAAAATGAAGAACGCTACACAGAAGAATTGTACGATGAAATCGGCTGGACAGAAGAAGTGAAAACTTTCTTACGTTACAACGCCAATAAGGCTTTAATGAATCTTGGCATGGATCCGCTGTTCCCTGATACCGCAGATGATGTGAATCCGATCGTCATGAACGGCATCTCGACAGGGACCAGCAACCATGACTTCTTCTCACAAGTCGGCAATGGCTACTTGTTAGGCCACGTCGAAGCGATGAAAGATGACGATTATTTAATTGGATTAGACTAAAAAAAGAGGTGTGACAACTATCTTGTCACACCTCTTTCTTTTTTAAACATTGATCAGTCGAAGCTTGGTAATGTTTTTATACATTGACAGGTCTTCAATCACATCAGTATAATTCATCCCCCGCGGTAAATCGATCGTATAAACATTGGTGTAAATCCGATAATCATCCATAAAATCCACGTCAAAATCGACATCTTCTACTTCAATTTTTTTACTATCAAAATAATTCATAATAAATTCTTTGGTTGCCTCACGATGAATGTAGCGAATTTCCAGCTTTTTAATCGCATTTATCTTAATGATTCGTTTTACTACAGTTAAAGCCAACATAATCCCCACAAAACTACAAATTGCAATTGTGTAATACCCCATGCCGATTGCGATTCCCAAGCCAGCACCCGCCCAGATCGAAGCCGCCGTGGTCAAGCCTTTGACTGAACGATTACTGACCATGATTGTTCCAGCACCTAGAAAACCGATTCCGCTAACAACTTGCGCGATCAAACGGGCTTCGTCTGCCCGTACAACACCTACAAATTCTGGTTTAGCCGCTGCATAGCGTAGCGCTTGATCTGCGATCTCCACTTGGATCAACGCAATGATCGTGGCCCCCATACAGACCAAGATATGGGTTCGAATCCCCGCCGGTCGATTTTTATATTCTCGTTCAATCCCAATAGCGCCACCCATGATCATGGCTAAAAATAAGCGTAACATAATTTCATAAACAGATAATTTCAAATCCATTTTGTGTACCCACTCCCCATTCTATTTTCACTATGAAATTTCTGCTCTTGCAGTATAAAAAGAAGCGTTGTTTAACCTTTTAAGCGATACAATTCTTCCGCTGTTAGCGGCCGATACTTTCCCTTAGTTAAGTCTTCCGGCAAGGTCAATCCACCCATTCGGATTCTTTTTAAATAGGTCACTTCTTTCCCACAAGCTTTGACCATCCGTTTAACTTGGTGGAATTTCCCTTCCTGCAAGATAATCCGAACCTTAGACGTTTCTTCGCTCACTTCATCGATCATCAATTTCGCTGGCAAGGTTAATTCACCCTCCATCATAATTCCTGCGAGGAAGCGTTGTTGATCTTCTTTTGTCATTCTGCCGCTGACTTTCGCAAAGTATTCCTTTTCCACATGTTTTTTCGGTGACAATAATTCGTGTGCCAGTTTACCATCATTGGTAATCAACAATAACCCTTCCGTGTCCTTATCCAATCGTCCGACCGGAAAAAGATCTTTCCGGAAGTCTTTAACTGAAAATAGATCCATCACCGTTTGATCTCGTGAATCTTCCGTTGCGCTTACTACACCTGCTGGTTTATGTAAGAGATAGTAATAGAACTCTTGATAATTCAGCCGCTCCCCTTGAAAGACGACCACATCTTTTTCTGGCTCAATCTGCTTTTTATCTGATTTTTCGACTTGCTGATTGACCGTGATTTGGCCCTTTTTAATCAGTTGTTTAACCTCTTTGCGACTGCCTAAACCAACTTCTGCTAAAAATTTATCTAAACGCATGGTTTCCCCTATCCTTTGTTCCGTTTTGCTTCCACTATAGCTAAAGGTTGAAAAAGAAGCAAGCAGACAAAAAAACGCCGAGGAAAATCCCCGACGTTTAAAATCTAATTCTTATAATTTGCTTGCAGCGTCTTCGTCGATGATCACAGTTACGTCAGCATGGTTTTGTAAAACACTTGCAGGAACGTCAGTAGTTACTGAACCTTCAATCATACCTTTAATTGCGTCAGCTTTATCTGTACCGAATGCCATCAACAAGATTTTTTTGCTCTTCATAATTGAGCCGATCCCCATTGATAAAGCGCGTGTTGGGACATCTTCAACTTTATCAAAGTTACGTTTGTTCGCTTCGATTGTTGATTCTGTCAATTCAACCACGTGAGTTGTCACATCAAACGGTGTGCCTGGTTCGTTGAAACCGATATGGGCATTGCGACCAATTCCTAACACTTGCAAATCGATTGGATGATCCGCAATTACGCCGTCGTAACGTTTGCATTCAGCTTCCAAATCTTCTGCTTTACCATTTGGTACAAAAGTTTCTTTAAATGGTTTTTCGTTGAATAATTGATCATTCATAAAGTAACGGTAACTTTGAACATCGTCGCCTGCTAGACCAACATATTCATCTAAGTTAACAGAAGTCATCTCTGAAAAATCTAAATCACTAGAAGTCATTTCTTTATATAAAGTTTCAGGGGTGCTACCAGTTGCTAGACCTAATACTTTTGCGCCATTTTCCATTCCATCTTTGATGATTTCAAATGCTTTTTTTCCGCCTTCATTGGCATCTTTCACACGAATTACTTTCATGGGTAAACGCTCCTTTGTTGTTTTGGTATACACCAATTCTAACACCATCTTCAAAATTTTACAATAAAAAAGTCTAGACCAAAAAAATAAAATTCTCATTCCTAATACTTCTTTAATTATCCGCCTTTTTATGACAAGCGTAAAGCCATAAGTCAATCCGCCACTCAAAAATATTCGTACCTAACCTGTAGTCGAATCGGGGGATAGATTTAACTCTGTTTCTTACGGCTAATACTTTTTTAAAGCTCCCCATCGCAAAAAGAGGCTATGACAAAAAACTTGTCACAGCCTCAGATCGTAAAGATTATTTTTGATATCTTGCCGCAATTTCTGCGATCAATTCATCATCTTTTAAGCCAGTCACTTGCTGAATAACTTCTACTACTGCTTTTTCTTTTAGCAAGTCTTGTAACTCAACACTTTGTTCATCGTTTTGGTCATCATAGTTCAAGACCATCGCTACCACATCCACTAAATTCGTATAAGCCAAACCGCGTTCTTTCAGTTCCCGAATTGGCCGAATAAAACGTTCGTCATAACCTAATTTACGGATTGGGGTCCGAGCAACTCGGCTGATGCTGTCTGAAATATATTTATTTTCAAAACGACTAACAATTTTATCAATATAAGCGAAGTGTTTTTCCTCGTCGAAATTCCATTTATTTATTAATAAGCTGCCAGTTTCACCAAGTACCGCGCGTAATTTATCCAACACACGTTGATCAGCGATAGCTTCATCGATCGTCGTATAACCTTCATATGCACCAGTATAAGCAACCGTCGCATGCCCCGTATTAACTGAGAATAATTTACGTTCAATGTACGGTTCTAAATCTTCGACATATTCGACGCCTTCTAAGCGAAGCTCTTTATTTTTACTTTGGGTCGCATCGATTACCCACTCACTGAAGGGTTCAACCGATACGAATAAAGGATCTTCATGATGTTGGATTGGCACAATCCGGTCAACCGCCGCATTCGGAAAACCAATGTATCGTTCTACGTAGTCCATATCTTCAGCAGATAAAAAAGTTTGAACTTTTTCAAATAAGAACTGACTGCCGCCAATCATATTCTCACAAGCAATTACATCTAGTGGCGTGGTATTGCCCTCACTACGACGTTTTTGAATCCCTTTTGCGATTAATTCCGCGATGAACGGCAAGATGTTTGGACCAATCGCCGTTGTTACGATATCCGCGTGGCTGACTGAAGCAATCACTGCGTCTGGATTGGTTTGATTATTTAAGCCATCTACGTTTGACACATGAATTTCTTTTTGACTTTCATCCGCTAATTGAATCGTGTATGCATTCCGTTCATTTAACGCGTTGATGATTGTTTCATTGATATCGACAAAATCGATCGCAAAACCATTTTCCGCTAAAATTTCTCCAATAAATCCTCGTCCAATATTTCCTGCACCAAAATGTGTTGCTTGCATCTTATTCTACCTCCTGAAGATAACCAATAATTTCTTCTTTTGTTTTTGCATCTGCTAATTTTACGACATTTTCAACATCTGAACAAAAAATCGCGATTTTTTGTAGGATATCTAAATGCTCGTCACCGATCCCCGCAATTCCAAATAAAACCATCGCAACGTCTTCGGTATCATCTTTACCAAAGTGGACGCCAGTTGGAACTTGGATCACTGAAATCCCACTCTTTTTAACATAGCGTTTTGCTTCATCCGTACCGTGAGGAATCGCGATAAAGTTTCCCATGTAGACAGAGACTAATTTGTTTCGTTCGATCATTGCATCGACATACTCTGGTTCGACACAACCGGCTTCAACTAATAATTGTCCGCTGGCACGAATGGCTTCTTCTTTAGTGGCGTATTCTTGATCTAATAAAATCATTTCTGGTTGTAATTCCATGATCATTTCCTCCTATAAACTTTGACTAGTTTTCCCGAATCTCTTTAACAAACAACGAACTCAACAACTGATAAATAATTTCTTTGTTGCCGAATTTGTAAATTTCCGTGTTCAAATCACTTTCAATCACAGAGCTGCTGATCTTACCTAATAAACTTTGCTGACTTTCTGGCATGGGATCAGGGGCAAGTAGTAACAGTACCCGAGTTAATTCAATGCTTTTTTTATCCATTCCTTGAATCAGAAATTTCTGATCCAAATCATAAATCGTAAACAGCGGTTCTTTGACATGTTTATCCGCGCAATGGAACAAAGCAAAATTAGTTTTCGGAACCCCGATTGGTGCCACCAAATAGCGCTTGATGACTTTTTCCGTCACCAACTGTGCATCTGAAACGATCGTTCCTTGCAAGGGTTCAATAATTTCTGCAAGTGTTTGCTCAATCGTTTCTTGTGCTTGGATCGCTTTAACGTCAAAGTTTTGCAATAAGTTATTCGCAACGCGCATCGTTTCGTAAATTTCACCAAAAGCTTCGCTAGGTTCTTGCAGCGGTTCAACAGTTGTTTCAATCGTTTTATCCGGATGTAACGTTTTGATATATTCTTTGATCTCCGTAATTTCATCCTCTAATAGTAACGGGGAAATCACTTTATATGGCAACTGAAATCCCGGTAAAAAGACTGTCGCTAAAATCAAATCATAACTTTTATAATCCAGTTGATTCATTTCCGATATTTTGGCGACTTGGACTTGTTCAATCTCCGTCAAGTATTTATGAATGCGACTCTCTAAGATCCTGGCCGTTCCGATTCCACTGGAACACAAGACGAGCGCTGATAAGGCTCGCCCACCGGGATGACGCTCTAGTGAAGTGGCAAAGTGGATCACAACATACCCTAACTCATCCGCAGTAAAGTGATGATCAGGAAACACTACTGCCAAATTTTTGACGATTGCTGCAGTTAACGTTTGATACTTCTCACGAATTTTTTGCAATAAAGGATTATTGGCACTTTGCAGCACTGTCAGGTTCCGTTTCAAAGCTGCCGAGATATGAGCCGATAAGTCAGTAAAGAGCTGTTCATCCTTACGAAAATCAAGCTCCGTCGCTTCTGAGACTAGCCGGATTAACTCTTTGATCTTGTAAGAAAGCTCTACATCAAAACTATCAATAAAAATATTTTGCGGTTTCTTGTAGTTGACCCCTTCTAATTGAAAGGCAAAGAACCGAACTTCTTGCGGCGGGATTGCTTTTTTTAAAGTAGTCGCAACTTTGATCATAATTTGGCTAGCGATCTGCATACTTTCAGGCTTTGCTTTATTTTCTTGCTCTACTTCGACAAAGCGATCTTGTTTCATACGATCAATCGATAGCGCCAATAAAATCAAAACTCGCTGCAATTGATTGTCCGTTACTTGTTCAAAAGCCTGTTGAGAGATTTGTTCAAAAATCCTACGTGCCAATAATAAACTTGATTGACTTAATAACTTCAAAAAAAAGTTATCCGTCGTCATTTCCGGCTCATCTAACGAATCAATAAACTGAAAAAAATCAAATTCACTCACACCGTTATAAATCAAATTACCCAATAGCTGACGCCGCTGTTTTTCACGGCCGACAATTTGAATTCCGCGACCTTTCAAGCGTTGCAATTCTAAACGATAATCAATCAGACTTTTTTCAATCACGGCTAAATCAGAAGTAATTGTGGCCGGACTGACTTTAAAATCAATCGCCAAGCCCTCCACCGTCTCCACTTCATCCAGCAAAAGCAATGAACAAACGATCGCACTTTGCCGTTGAACATTGTCGGTAAATTGTTCCGCCTGTTTTTCCTCTAATTGTTGCCGTAAATTTTCTAGGTTGACCGTTTCACCAACAATCCGGTAGCCTGCCCCGCGTGGTTTGATGATCTGAATATCTTGCGACTTGATGGTTTTTTCAATACTTGATATTTCGCGATAAACGGTCCGTTTGCTGACTTGTAAAATATCTTGTAATTCCTCCGACGTGATGCCGTTAGGATAATCTAATAAAAGGGAAAGGATCTTTTTTTCACGAATCGAAAAATACACAATATCTCCTCCAATAATTCAAAAGGGTAAAAGCAGTGAGAATCCTCACTGCTTTAAGAGTAATACGATTCTGTAAAAAAGACTACTTTATTTCCTTAAGTTTTGTACGACTTTATCATATTTTTCTGATGCGACTAAATCGGTCAGCGGCACATGCTTAGCACTTGGTGCTTGCTGCTCCGCCTTGATTGTTTCGTCATCTTTAGTAATGATCAAAGCAGTGGTTTCATCTTTCAAATCGTTGATTGCTACGACACTCACTGGGTAATTTAGACCATTCTCTTTCAATAATTTTTTTAAGATAGTCGCGCCCATATTGGCCGAGCCTTTCGTTTGATCATAACCGAAGACGATGTGAGCAACCGTTGAATAATCAGCGATGCCTTGAACCACATCATCAGTCAGTGGCTTTTTTGCGCTTTCACCAGTTGGTTCAGCCGATAAATTCTCAACAATTTCATCGTAACGTGGTGAATTCATAAAGTTTTCGACTTGGACAAAAGTTGCATTTGGTGCTTTTTGTGCAGCCCGTTCATGCAATTCTTCTTGGGTGACAATCAAAGCATTCGGATCATCCGTCAAGTTGTTAATCGCTGAATTTGAAACTGGTAAAGATAAACCAGCTTTTTTAACTTTGTCCCGTAAGACAGAGGCACCCATCGCGCTTGAACCCATCCCTGCATCACAGGCAAAGATGATTTTATTGATATTACCAAACATTTCTTGATTGTCAGCTTTTACTGCGCTTTGACCTTTACTTTGAGCTTTCGCATCTGCTACTGCAGCTTGTGTAGCTGCTAAGTCTTCTTCTTCGCTATTATCTGCTTTAATAATAATCATAGCCACTAAGAATGAAACTAGACAGCCTACAATAATTCCGGCTAAGTTAGCAAGCAAGCTATCCGGTGGTGTCATCGCTAAAATGGCGATGATTGAACCAGGTGAAGCAGCAGCTCGTAAACCAGCACCTAATAATTGGAAAGTAAATGTTCCAGCAACCCCACCAGCCATAACAGCTAGGAATAAAAGAGGTTTCATCATTACGTATGGGAAGTAAATTTCATGAATCCCACCTAAGAATTGGATAATGATTGCACCTGGTGCAGAAGATTTTGCTGCCCCTTTGCCAAAGAAGGTAAAGGCTAATAAGACACCCAAACCAGGTCCAGGGTTTGCTTCTAGTAAGAATAGAACAGATTTTCCTGCTTCAGCTGCTTGTTCAATTCCAAGTGGTGTTAAAATTCCGTGGTTAATTGCATTGTTTAAGAACAGGATCTTAGCTGGTTCAATAAAGATATTAGCTAATGGTAATAAATGCATGTTGATAATTGATTCAACACCTGCGGCCATTAAATTCGTTAGTGACTCAACAACTGGTCCAATCGCATAGAAACCTAAAACTGCCAGTGCAAAACCAATCAAACCAGATGAGAAGTTATTGACTAACATTTCAAAGCCCGCTTTGATCTTGTCTTGGAAAGCCTCATCAAATTTCTTGATACACCAACCACCTAGAGGACCCATCATCATAGCGCCAATAAACATTGGGACTTCTGATCCGACGATAACACCCATTGCTGCGATTGCCCCAACGACTGCTCCACGTTGTCCGTGCACCATGCTACCACCTGTATAAGCGATCAATAATGGCAATAAGTAAGAAAGCATTGGTCCGACTAATGTAGCAAGTGCTTCATTTGGGATATAACCATCTGGGATAAACAAGGCCGTGATAACACCCCAAGCGATAAAGCCTCCGATATTCGGCATAACCATCCCTGACAAATGACTTCCGAGACGCTGGACTCTTGCTTTAAGTCCACCTTTTTGTCCAGTAGCTTCCATTTCCTTTTCCTCCTTAGAAATAATATAAATGATTTCGTTTACATTCTTATCATATAGCTACGAGTATCCGCTTTCAAGAAATATAAGATAGAGCTTTGGCACAGAAGTTTGTGCCAAAATTAAAAAGCCATTCAGCAACATGCCAAACGACTTTTCCAATTACTTTTTAAATTTATTTTGCAGGCCACGTTTGAGAACATCAAAAAAGCCTAATGATTGAACCATATGATCTGGATCAACATATTCTCGAATAGCTCGTAAAACTTTTTTAGGTTCTTTAGAAGCAAAAGAATACGTTCCACTTTTTTTTGTTTGAATTGCGTAACGGGGAATCCATTTTCCTTTAAATACGACCGAAGCCACTACATAATCAACCTCTTCCCAAGGAATTTGAACGAATTTGCGAGCATCACGATTGTTGAAAAATTCAAATCCCTTGTCACCAATCATGATTTTTCCATAATCAGCAATTCCTAAGTATGAGGTAGCATCGATTGTCAAATCGACCTTTGTATTGATTGATTGAACCATTAGACCTACTCCATTTCTCTATATGTATCTGTTCATTATATCCGTTATAGCTTGATTAAGCAAAAAATGCTCGGGCAAGCCCGAGCATTTTTAAAGATTGACTTTCTTACATAATACCTAATACGTGTAAGCCAACACCGACTACGAACAAACCAAGGATGATAACGATTGGAGAAACTTTTTTCTTCAATAACCACATGCAAAGTAATGTTAATAGTAATGCAGCAAGACCAGGAATCAATTGATCTAAGTTATCTTGTAAAGTCGTAACTTTTGAGCTATCTAATGAAAGACCTGAAGCTTGTTGAGCCAAGGCTTCTTTAACTCCTTGCGCACCAGCTGGTAATTTATCCCATTCGATATAAGCACCTTTATCCAATTTAACAGTAGAAACAACTGGTGTAAATTTCACATTTACCCAACGTTGGACTAAGGCACCTAGTACGAACATACCTAGGATAGACGCACCTTTAGTAACTTTTTGTAATAATCCACCTGAAAGGTCATCAGTGATTTTAGAACCAGCACGGTAGCCGAATTCTTGTGTATACCACATGAATGCCCAACGAATAATATTCCAAGCAAGGAAGAAAATGATTGGTCCCATGATATTTCCAGCTATAGCTAGAGAAGCTCCTAAGGCACCTAACATCGGACGTACAGTAAACCAGAAGACTGGGTCACCAACACCGGCTAAAGGTCCCATCATACCAACCTTAACCCCTTGAATAGCTACATCATCAACAGGAGCGCCATTTGCGCGTTCTTCTTCAAGCGCTAAAGTTACCCCTATGATTGGTGAAGCGATATATGGGTGAGTGTTAAAGAATTCCAAGTGACGTTGCATTGCTGCTATCCGGTCTTCTTTAGTTGAATATAATTTTTTGATTGCTGGCAACATTGCGTAACACCAACCACCATTTTGCATACGTTCATAGTTCCATGATCCTTGAATGAAGGTAGAACGCCATGCAACGGCTAAACGATCTTTTTTACTTAATTCGATTTTTTCTGCCATTTTATTTCTCCTCCTTCAAGATTAATAGTCATTCAAAATGTCGCCTAGCGGATCACCAGTATTGCCTCCGCCGCCATTAGATGAACCGCCAGAACTTTCTTGTAGGTTCAAGTAAATCAAAGCGAATGCAACTGCGATAACACCAAGTGCGATCAATGTTAATTGAGAAATAGCTGCAATTGCAAAACCAATTGCAAAGAATGGCCAAACTTCTTTAGTAGCCATCATGTTGATAACCATTGCGTAACCAACGGCAACAACCATACCACCACCGATAGCCATACCATCAGTTAACCATGCAGGCATTGATTCTAAGAATCCACGTACTGTATCAGCAGGGATAACTAGTAATGCAGCAGCAGGAACAGCGATCCGAACACCTTGCATTGCTACAGCGATCAGGTGCCACATTTCAACTTTGCGCATTTCACCTTTTTCAGCAGCAGCATCCATAAAGTGAACGATTGGCACAGCCAATGTACGAACGATCATAGTTAAGAATAAACCAGCAACAGCTAGAGGAACAGCGATTGCGATAGCTGAAGATACACCTTTAACTCCTTGACCACCTAAAACTAAAATAATTGCAGATGCAACAGATGCTAACGCAGCATCCGGTGCTACGGCAGCCCCGATGTTTGCCCAACCTAAGGCGATCATTTGAAGTGAGCCGCCAAGAACGATCCCAGCTTCTAAGTTACCGGTAACTAAACCGATTAATGTACATGCTACTAGCGGTTGGTGGAATTGGAATTCATCCAAGATCCCTTCCATACCTGCTAGAAAGGCAACGATTACTACTAATACCATTGAAATACCAGACATTATAAGCCCTCCTATTTAAGTTAATTATGTTGCTTACGCGTTTTTCAATTCATTTTTTGCTTTGTTTAGGATTTCATCCATGTTGTCTTTAGAATCATTTGGTACTTTACGTACATCAAATTTGATTCCTTTTGCTTTTAATTTTTCAAAAGTATCAACATCTTCTTGTCCCATTGACAATACTTTACTTACTACGACTTTCCCAACTGAGTGAGCCATTGATCCAACATTGACTTCCTTGATATCAACGCCGCCTTCAACTGCACGCAACACATCTTCAGGATTTTCAAATAACAACAACGCTTTAGTGTCACCGAAACGAGGGTCTTTTGAAATTTCGATCATTTTGTCAATTGGAATAACGTTAGCTTTTACACCTGGAGGAGCAGCTTGTTCGATCAAACGTTTCCGAAGATCATCTTTAGCTACTGCATCTGAAACAACGATAATCCGGTTAGGACCAGTTGTTTTCGTCCAAGCAGTGGCAACTTGTCCATGTAATAAACGAGAATCCACACGAGCCAATACAAATTTGATATGGCCATCGCCAAGGACCGTTCCTTCTGGAATTGCCCCAGTTGGTTGGCCGCCTTCTGCCGCTACTGGAGCTGCTTCTGCTGGTTCCAACTCTTCTGGACGAATTCTCACGCCTTCTTTTGCTGTTCCTGCGATATGAGCAGCAATTTCATGCGCAGTTTCCATTGAAAAACGTGAAGCATAAGCTTCAATCAACATTGGTAAGTTCATACCGGCAACGATTGCCCACTTGTCTTTGTGTTCTTCAAACAAACTGTTAGCTTGGTTGAAAGGAGTTCCACCCCAAAGATCGACTAAGAACAATACTTCGTCTTGGTTTTCGAAAGAGGCAATTGCTTCTTTCATTTTTGCTTTAACGTCATCTGGACCTTCACTCGGCATCAAAGTAACAGCTTTGACATTTTCTTGTTCTCCAAAGATCATCGCTCCGGATTGCAAGATACCATTAGCGAATTCGCCATGACTAGCAATGATAATTCCTACCATCTTCATACCTCCTACTATTATTGTTACAGCTCAAAAATATAAATAAGTTCTAAAAACCTGTAACCAAAATTAATTTACTGCAGCATCTTCTCTTTTTTGATCAATTGCATCAGATCGGTCTTTCTGTCAGTCGGAACTTGGCGAATTTCCAATTCGATGCCAGCCTCTGCTAATTTAACGAAAGCTTTTACATCTGCTTCATCCATGGAGATGAAATTAGTGACCATTTTCTTTCCTTCACTAAAACGCATTCCACCAATATTGACCACTTTTAGATCAACACCAGCTTCAACAACTTCGACCGCGTCTTGTGGTGAAGCAAACAACAACATGATCTTCATTCCGTCAAACAGTTGATCTTGATACACTTCAATCAATTTTCTTTTTGTGACGACATTGGACTTGATGCCAGGTGGTGCGGCTTGTTTTAGAAGGAATTTACGCAACTCGTCATTCGCAACCTCATCACTAACAACTAAGATACGTTCGATCCCTGTTGCCTTAGACCAAACTGTCGCTACCTGACCATGAATCAAACGATCATCGATTCGAGTGAGTCGAATATCCATTACCATCCCAACACCTCCTGTTACTACAAGGCTTAGATGCCAAAAGACTTGTGCTACATTTTTGAGTACAATAACACACAGGTACTCATCTATAATAAAGCAAGTGCCGTGCCAAAATACACTAGCTAAAAATTCTTTCAGTATCACCATTTACAGCGATACACAAAAAAAGGATACAGTATACTGTATCCTTTTTTGTGTATTATTTATGCGATAATCTCTTCATTATTTTTAAGTAATTGATAAATATAGTAGCGCTCCGATGGTGGAATCGTGATCTGCAACTGATTTTCCAATTCATTCAAGTCGCGATTCATCACGATATTGTCAGTTACGCTCTGATAAGTGCGTTCTGATTCCTCATCGATTTTTAGTGGCTGTTGTAAAACCCCTCGCTCAATCGCTCCTGCCATATGCATCACAAAATTCACCATCAACGCATAATCGGAAGAATCGCCCTTGTCCTTGATTACCGTTTTAGCTAAGCGCCATAATGGTTCGATCAATTTGTTGGGGTTGATGAAGGTAAAACTCTCTTCCATAAATTTAATACACAACTCTTGGGCTTTATCCGCATCCAACACGACTTCTTCTTGCTCGGATAAATCATTTTCCAATAGCAGTTCATCTAAAATTTGATCCGCCTTTTGATTAATGAATTTTTCCATCGGAATATAAGGTGCTCCAATTTTAGGATCCATGATCCCTGTCGTCGCTAAAATTTTATATTCTTCTTTAAAAACCGGAACCTTTATTTTGACGTCAGCAACCGCCAACGTCAATACTTCAATATGTTTCAAATTTCTTTGCTGCAAAGGCCGTTCGATAATTTCTTTTAAACGTTGAGCCGTCCCTTCACCGGAAGCGCAAATAGCTAGAATCGCTTGTTTCTCTATTGGTTCTGCCTTTTCTTGAAGGACATGTCCATAGCCACGAAAGCCTTGCAATGATTCATATAATTCATCCACACCGGAACCTAGCACACTCGATTTGCGTGCCGCTTCGATCAATAAAGGTGTCGTCACCATGTCTAAGGTGCAGACTTCGATACCGGTATCTTTTTGGATTTCTTCATTAAAAGTAGCAAGCGAACCCATATCTACCATAATCAAGACACCGCTACCTTCGTCGATCTGAGTGACCGCCTCCCGCATTTTTTCATAAGCCACTCGTGGGTGCATATCCAGCGGCATATCTACCGCGATAATATTATTCACGTCTAATAATTCCCGCACGACTTGCGCCATCGAAGTCGCTGTACTGTTTCCATGAGCTGCGACTACAACGCCAATCTTTCCAGCGGATTGATCTTCCCGTAATGAAACTAGCAAGACCGTTAAATAGTAGTCTTCACTCTCTGGAATGACCACCTGAAACTCTTTCTCCACCAAACGACGAATTTCTTGTGCTACCATAAACTCGGTTGGATAATCCTTCGCCATTGCGCGGATATTAGCATTGGTCTCGCGGGTCTCACCAACATGGATCTTCTTCAAGAAAGAAGAAATATGCAGACTCATCGCATAAATAAAATTTTGCTGAAATTGTGTATCCAACCGCTCACTTACCAATACAGCAATTTGATTGCTGAGCTCAATCACATGCTTATCGACAAATTCTGTCAGCCGTGTCTCGGTATCAAAACTAAATCCATGATCTTTATAAAATGATTTCAAATGAACATTGATATCGGTCGAAATAAAGTGATTGATCGTCTCTTGATCCAATCCTTCGGTCTTTAGTAAAGCCGCTTTATCCCCGATGATATCGTATAAATTATAAGGCAACTCGTATGTATCTGTTTTGATCAACTCATCAATCTCATTGGGAGTAACGACCATTTCCGGCTCAAGATAAGGAGAAACATCCGTTGATTTGATTCGATCGGCAGAAAGTTGGACTAAGCCGGCTTTGATCCCTTCGGTCAAATCATTTAAAGTGATATGAATCTCTTCTTGCATCATATGATTCATAAATCCTCGAGCACAAACCAACTGAATATTCGATTTCAACTGGCCAACGTTTCCATACGAAACACTCCCTAACAACGCTTTTACCACATCTTCTGTCAGCGTGATCCTCCGTTGGATCCGATTAGCTTCCATCGCAACCATTACCCGTACCAAATCGACTTGTTCCGCGGCCGGTCGACTGCTGAATGCCGGCATTTGAATATTGATTGGAATTCGTCGGACAAACGTATCGAGTAGTGCTGAATGGGGATCTTCTGTCGTCGCTCCAACGATCCGAACGTCAGCAAAACGATTTTTACCCGTCTCGCCTAAACGGCTGTATGTTCCGTGATCCATAAAGTAGAAAATCATTTCTTGACCTTCTGGTGGCAAGCGGTGAATCTCATCTAAAAACAGCATTCCACCATCAGCTTGTTGAATCAAGCCATCTTTATCGGTATCCGCTCCCGTAAATGCGCCTTTTTCATAACCAAATAAATGACTCATCAATAATTCAGGATTGTTAGCATAGTCAGCGCAGTTAAACACAATCAACTCATGTTCAGGATTTACTACACCTTCTGCTTGAGCAAATTGGAACATGGCGTGGGCAAAAAAAGTTTTACCAGATCCGGTTGGTCCGGTAATCAAACAGTTCAATCCCCGCGGTGGATATAAAATCGCCGCTTTGGCTTGTTCTACCGCATTGCGCATACTACCGGCCGAACCAATGATCTGAGTAAAGACATTTCTGGTCGTTTTGTTTAAAATCTTTTTCTCCGGAGGCTCCACCACCGGTGATTCTGCTTCAGGGGTTCCTGTGTCAAACGACGATACTACTACTGATTGAGACGAAACAAAATAGCGTACCGGTCGACCTTCACTTTTGCTTAGTTGACCATTCTTAACAAGTAGATTCAAATCTTTACTGGCATTCGTCCGTTGGATGTCTAATGAATCTGCTACATCTTTGGTCGTTACATTCGCATTTTCCGCGACAAAACGATAAATACGATCAATTCGTCGTTCCATTCAGTCACCTTCTCTATTAGTGTATTCCTAATATCAATCATCTATAGTTTTTATTAAAAAGTCAAATATTCCGCTATAAAACAATACACTATATTTTTAAAAAATAAAAGTTTTGCCGGAAGTTAATCTTTCGGCTATAAACATATTTAATATTTTTTACCATTTCTTAGTATTTTAGCTATCCATTTTAGAAACAAACTGGAATTAGCGAATATATTTTTTTTAATCATTCAAATAAATCATCTCTCCACGTTGCCTACGAAAAAATCTTATCCTAAAACAGGATAAGATTTAAAATAGTTTAACTCTTCCAAAAAGATTTTGAAAATAGCAATAAGATGGGAAACATCTCTAAGCGACCCGCTAACATTGCAAAAGAGAGCGTCCATTTAGAAAGATCTGATAAAAAACCAAAATTCCCGGTAGGACCTACCGCCTTGAAACCTGGTCCGACATTATTGATACAAGTGGCGACTGCGGAAAAAATCGTCTGGAAATTGATGTCTTCCAGCGAGAGAATCAATAATGAAATGACGAAAACCAATAAATATAGAACCAAATAGGCATGGATATTTCCAATTGTCTTAGGTGTAATCGTCTCTCCTTCGTATTCCAATGAAGTAACACTGCGGGAGTGAGTGATCTTCTTCAATTCTTGTAAGGCGTTTTTCAGTAAGATTTGAATTCGCGAAACTTTGATACCGCCCCCGGTCGAACCAGCACAAGCCCCCACAAACATTAACAGCAATAGGATCACCTGTGAAAACATGGGCCACAAATCGTAATTTGTCGTGGTAAATCCTGTCGTGGTAATGATTGACGCAACTTGAAAGACTGCATAGCGAAAAGCCTGTAAATAAGACGAGAACTGTGACGAAATATTGATTGTAATCAGCAGCGTCGAGACCGTGATAACCCCTAAATAACCGCACAGCTCCTCACTTTTTAAAACTGGAAGAATCTTGCCAATCAAAAAGAAATAAATCAAATTAAAATTGATCCCAAACAAAATCATAAACACAGTAATCACACCCTCGATGTAGGCACTGCCATAGCCCGCAATTCCAGCATCACTCATAGCAAAACCCCCGGTGCCCGCTGTCGCAAAGGAATTTAAGACACTGTCAAAAAGTGGCATACCGCCTAAAGCCAGTAAAATAATTTGGATCACGGTCAACACCGTATAAATGACATATAAAATCCGAGCCGTCACACTTACTTTAGAAACCAATTTACCAATAATTGGTCCCGGCATCTCCGCTTTTAAAATGTGCATCGTTCGACCAGAAGCGAGGGGGATGAAGGCCACTGTGAAGACCAAAATCCCCATACCACCGACCCAGTGAGTAAAAATACGCCAAAATAAACTCGCATGGCTGATTTCCTTCAATGTCGTTAGAATCGACGAGCCGGTCGTCGTAAACCCCGAGACAGTTTCAAAAAAAGCATCTGCCAACGAAGGAATTTCACCCGATACCATAAAAGGCAGACAACCAAATAGCGACAACAAGGTCCAACTGACGCCTACGATAAGGAAGCCTTCTTTAGCATAAATCGTCCGATTTTTCGGTTGCTTCCAACTCAGTAAAGTTCCCGCAAAAAAAGTCAATCCAGCAACCATACCGTAAGCAATTGCCGCCTGTTCGTGATAAAACAAACCCACTAGGCACGGGAGTAGCAACAACAGCCCCTCGACCTTCAACAATTTACCGATCGTAAAGATAACCATTTTTCTATTCATCGTGTTTCACCGCTGTCTCCTCACTAGATCATTCAAACTATAAATTTTCCGATCAGTCGTGATGACCACAATATGATCCTTTAAACGAATCTCCGTGTCGCCTTTTGGAATGACAAAACCGCGCTCACGGGAAATCGCCGCAAGTAACACATTATTTTTCAACGTCAATTCCGATACTTTTTTGTTTAAAAAGCAAGTTTGCGGTGTCACTACAAATTCCATCGCATCCACATCATCATTAAATAAATGATGTAAGGTCTTCACACTGCTGTCATCGTCTTGATTACTTTTTGCCCGCACAAAGCGCAAGATCTGGGTTGCGATGATACTTTTCGGTGAAATCACGCTGTCAATATCCAACTGATCCAAAACATTCATAAAATTCGTTCGCGTAACTTTTGCGATCGTCTTTTTCGCCTTCATTTGTTTGGCGTACAATGAAATCACAATGTTTTCCTCATCTAATCCCGTTAAGGCTACAAAAGCATCGACTCCTTCGATTCCTTCTTCAATCAATATTTCTTCATCGCTACCATCCGATTCAATAATCGTGGCCTCTGGTAATTTGATTGAGAGATCAACACAACGTTGATGGTCACACTCGATAATCTTGACTTGGATCCCTTGTTCCACCAATTGCTTGGTTAAATAATAGGCGATCCGTCCACCACCCACGATGATTACCCGTTTCGTTTTTTGTTCAAACAAATTGATATCCTGACAAAAACGGACTAGATCACGATGTTGCCCCATTACATGAATCCGATCGCCTTGTTCCAACACGTCGTCACCATTAGGAATGATCAGTTGATCTTTTCGTCGAACGGCACAAATCAAGACATTCGTTTTGGAAACTTTATTTAGACGACTCAAAGGAACGCCAATTAGACGGGTATTTTCTCGTAAACGAAATTCAGCTAACTCGATCTTCCCACTCACAAAAGTATCTACTTTAAAAGCTGAAGGAAACAGTAACATTCGGCGTATCTCATTGGCTGCTTCCAACTCTGGATTGATGATCATAGAAAGACCCAACTGATCCCGCATGAAAGAGCGTTGCTTCAAATATTCTGGATTCCGCACGCGTGCAATCGAATTTAGCGCACCCATTTTCTTAGCCATCAAACAGGCTAGGATGTTCAGTTCATCTGATTGAGTCACCGCAATAATAATATCGGTCTCTTCAACCCCAGCTTCTAGCAAAATATCATAGGTCGCACCATCACCTACTACCCCTAATACATCAAATTGATTAACGATTGCTTCGATTTTTTCCGGATGTAGATCCACAACCACTACATCGTAATCATATTCCTCATCTGACAGTTGCTGGGTCAGTGTCTTACCAACTTTGCCAGCACCTAAAATGATAATTTTCATGCTTTCCTCCTAAATGATCTGCTTAGCCCCCATTCTAGTCCTTTCCTCTAAGGAAAACAATCTTCTTAGTCATTCAAAATACTTTGCTAGGTACTTCGTTGATTTTATTCAACAAGCACTGCTCTTCGTCTCTCAAAATCACTTTTCTTCTGTAGGCCGTTTTCGTTTTCTGACTTTAGCAACTCTTTGCTGCAGCTCTGTGATTGCCTGTTCAATTTCCGCCAGTACCTCAGAATCTGTTTCTTTGTTTTTCAATTCCGCCAAATGAGCCAACCACTGCTCTGGTTCACTTTTGCCTAGCCGACCAATTGCCCAAGCCGCTGTGCCACGAATTACCGGCCGTACATCTTCTTGTGCACAAACTAAAATGTCTGCCAACGCAGCCCGATCACCTACATTCGCTAAAGCGATCAAAGCATTGCGCTGCAAGGGCTTTTTCCCCCGCCACGAGCCAGCTAAATGGCTAAACTGTGCTTTGAATTGCTTGTTTGACAGACTCAGCATTGGTTTCAATTTTGGATAGACTTCATCAACTTGCGGTTCCATTTCGACATGAAAATGAAAATCTTTTCCTTTATTATAGGGACAGACCAACTGACAAATATCACAACCATAGATTACGTTGCGCATCTTTTTACGATATTCCTCCGGCATCATGCCTTTCGTCTGAGTTTGATAAGAAAGACACCGCTGAGCATTCATCCGGCCATCACCTAATAAAGCTTTCGTGGGGCAAGCCGTCACACAGCGTGTACAATCCCCACAGCCAAAAGGTACCACTTCATCCGTTTCAAATTGGATATTTGTGATGATCTCCCCTAAATAAACAAAAGAACCATATTCTTCTGTAATCAGTAAACCATTTCGTCCGATAAATCCAAGACCGGCGCGCTGAGCTACCGCTACATCGACCAATTCACCCGTGTCTACTTGTGGTGCAAAACGCCATTCATTTTCTTGCTGAAGGTTTGCCGCCTGTGTTTTGATAAAAGCAATCAATTTTTCCAAACGATCCCGTAAAATCTCATGATAGTCGATTCCCCAAGACGCTCGTGCAAACATCCCCCGCTTTTCATCTTTAGGAACTTCTTCTCGCATTTTGGTTGGATAAGCCAACGCGATGGCAATAATCGTTTGCGGATTTTCAAACGTTTTTTCGGGATAGATACGTTCCTCCACAACTTGATGTTCAAATCCAGAATTGTAGCCCCGTGCGCGTTGTTCTTGCAAAGACGATTCTAATTCATAAAATGGCTCAGCCGAAGCAAAACCAATTTTATCGATCCCAATCCGTTTACTTTCGGCAATGATTTTTTCTTTTAAAGACTGCACCTTCACTTTTCCTTTCTTTACTACTCTAGATATAGTAACCCATCGTTTAATTCTCTAATTCCTTTTGATTCTATGTACTACAAAATATACCAAATTATCGTTTGATTCCCTAATGCCAACCAAATTTCTATAACTATTTTCACAAAAAAAGCCCTGACCCTGTTTAACAGGATCAGGACTTCGAATGACTTAAGCTTCTTGAGCGACTGGGTA
>WPCI01437797.1_pt1 | contig 92780 bp, 78 predicted proteins | sample 5399871 | NCBI WGS metagenome assembly WPCI01 (sample SAMN12869469, study PRJNA574797) | sludge metagenome | isolation source: wastewater treatment of pH7 | place: China:Beijing | collected 2019-05-20 | reverse complement strand
TGGGATCGAACCAGTGACCTCTTCCGTGTCAGGGAAGCGCGCTCCCGCTGCGCCAATCGCCCATGCGAGGTGGGTACGGGATTCGAACCCGTGTACACGGCTTTGCAGGCCGTTGCCTCGCCTCTCGGCCAACCCACCGTGCGGATTGACAGTCAGACTGCCTTTCCTCCGAGCGGATGACGGGACTCGAACCCGCGACCCTCACCTTGGCAAGGTGATGCTCTACCAACTGAGCCACATCCGCATACATTTAAGTTTTTGAGGCTTCGAGATGACCTCTCAGCGACGCCCCATAACTATATGCAAAGCTGTGGACCGCTGTCCAACTGACACGGTGAGGCGCACGCCACTTACCGTCGTTTTGCACTCACTCCCCCAAACGGGCTATTCTCATGAAGCACGCTGATACAGCGGGCGATTAGCTCAGTGGTAGAGCGCTTCGTTCACACCGAAGAGGTCACTGGTTCGAACCCAGTATCGCCCACACAGGAAGACGGCTCTCAACAGAGGGTCGTCTTTGTTTTTTCGAATCGGTAGCACATTCGCTGTTACGGATCTTTGTCGCAACAGCAACTCCATTGCAGCAATCCCGTTGAGTTGACCGGCGCCGCCGGGATCGCCATGAACTTCGTGACCGATGGCATGACCTTCGACTTTGATCACACCCCGACGCAGGAATCCTCACCCGAGGTTGTCACCCACTCTTGGAACGCTCGGCTTTCGACGGCAATCCCGTCAGCACCAGAAACCCGTCCACTGCCCGCTCCGCCTGGACGCGACGAGTCTCGGGACCGGGCGACACCCCTCCAAGCAGTGTTCGGATCTGCACGTCCTTGACAACGATTCCGTAGAACAATCCGAATGATTCACGACTGTCGGGGGCGTGGATAACGCCGACGTCGTGCAAACGGGCCAGATATGCTTCCACAACAGATCCAATGCGACTGCGCCCGGTCGCAAGAAGAACGTCGGCAAGCTCGGGTGAGGTCACAGCAGCCCGGCTGAGAGCCACGAACTCCCGCCCTACGACCAGGGCCAACAAACCACTCGCGCAGGCGATCAGTATTTCTCTGGCCTCATCAATCGTATGACCCTCGGTGACGACACTGGGATCGGGTACATCGGGAAACCGGAATGCGCTGGTCTCAATCAGTGCCTTGACAAGCCCTGCCTTGTCGTCAAACCAAGCGTAGAGCGTTTCTTTGGATGCCCCTGCACGCCGGGCTATCCCAGCCATCGTGGCCTGCTCATAACCATGAGCCGTGATCTCGTCCATGGCTGCATCGAGAATCTGGGCCCGACGCGCAGCACGTTCTGCGGTGGGGAGGCGTCCGTGGCGCCGCGCCCCTTTTCCGTCGTCGTGCCGTCCCATCACCCATTTAGCGTACCATCAGGTACGGATAGCAACGCACTGGTGAATCGGGTGCACTTACCGCGCCACCCCTTTCTCGGGAAACGGACAAGCCCTCGTGGAGAATTTGTCCGCGCGAGGGCTCATCCGTGGAATGCTCCACAGACCCTTTATGGCGTCGGGCGTCCGCCGTTGACATTGAGCGTCTCCCCCAGCACGTAACTGGACTCCGCTGAGGCGAGGAACACGTAGGCTGGCGCCAGTTCCGCCGGCTGTCCCATTCGCCCGATAGGGGTGTCTTGCCCGAATCCCTCGATTTTCTCCGGTGGTTGACCGTCGGTGGGTTGCAGAACAGTCCAGATCGGCCCGGGAGCCACCGCATTCGCGCGAATTCCCTTGGGGGCCAATTGCTGGGCAATGCCCTTGGTGAATGCGTTGATCGTCGCCTTGGTCGAGGCATAATCCACCAGCACATCCGAGGGTGAATAGGCCTGAATCGATGTTGTATTGATGATCGTGGAACCGGGGGGCATATGCGGCACAGCGGCCTTTGTCAGCCAGAACATGGCGTAGACATTGGTCTTGAAGGTGTGATCGAACTGTTCGTCGCTCAGCTCAGTGATGTCCTCGCTGTAGATTTGCTTGCCGCCATTGTTGACGAGAATGTCCAATCCGCCAAAGGCCTCGACCGTGGAAGCCACTATTGTGCGGCAGTACTCGGAATCCTTCAGATCACCCGGCAGCGTGAGCACTTTGACACCCGTTTCCCGCATGATGTCTGCCGTACGTTTGGCGTCCCTCTCCTCTTCGGGGAGATGGGAGATGGCGACATCGGCACCTTCACGCGCAAATGCAACTGCGACGGCGGCACCGATTCCCGAGTCGCCTCCGGTGATGAGTGCCTTTCGACCTTTCAAGCGTCCGGTGCCCCGGTAGGTCTCCTCACCAATATCTGGGCGGTCTTGCAGTTCGACGTCGAGCCCGGGTTCTGGCATCTTCTTCGTTTTGGCGTCGATGTCGGAATAAAGCTTGGTTGGATCGACGAATGTGTACTGATCACGGGCCATGGATATTCAACTCCTATTGCCACGCAACATGGTGCGCTTGCGCGTCCGCACGTATCGCGGTCATATTGATGATGGTCCTGATATGTGGTGACGAGCATCTCATGTCAACCACGTTGTCACTGTATCGAGCCCGCTCCCGCCGCGGAAGACCAATGACGCTTCATTACGCAGCTCGTGAAACCCTCAACAGCACGCCGAAGAACATTCACCGCCACCGCCCACAGTGATGGGGCGTGCACATTCCCGCATGCCCACGCCCTCAATCCGGGCCCTTCTTCCCATTGAACTCCCCCGGCTATTTGGTAAGGAAGGCGAGCGGCCCCCGTCACAGCCGTACGGCAAGGTACGGTTATTATCCGTACTCGGTGGTACGTTCGCAGATATGCAGACCCCTCTGGCGCAGTGTCCTCCCATGGGGAGCCACGTCGATCAATCGCCGCCAGGTCGCCTCGCGCGCCGCACGGAGATTCTTCGCATAGCCATGCTCGAAATCTTCGAGCATGGCTATGAACAGACCTCCATGGAGCAGATTGCCAAACGCGCATCAGCTTCCAAGGAAACTCTCTACTCGTGGTTCGGTGACAAAACTGGGCTGGTTCTGGCTGCCATCGAGATGACCGCAGATCGAGACATCACAATTCCCCGTCCTGAGAAGGTCGGCCCTTCCTACACCCGGGAGGATGCCCGCGAGGCACTCCTGACGTGCGCCAAAGGTTTGCTACAGCTCTCGACAAGCTGCGAGTCAGTCGGTCTCAGTCGTGCCGCCATGAGCTCACCCATTGTGGCCGAGGCGCTGCGATCATCCGGCCGGGGCCGCACGGCCCTACCGATTGAGCGCTATCTGGCTCGACTTCATGAACTCGGAATCCTCCACATCCCCGACGCGAATGAAGGCTTCCATTTGTTCCACGGTCTCACCGTGCGCAACACCCAGATTCGCGTACTACTGGGAGCGAAACCGCCAAGTCGCAGAGCCCGCCAAAAACAAGCCGAACGTGCTGTCGACCAATTTCTGGCGCTCTGCCCACCCTGACCGGGAAAGAAGGAAGAGCCGGTCAGACGAAGACAAGCCCAACAAGGAGAGAGAAGGACGCGATGATGCATGACTGGCATGTGACCATGGACGATGACAAGGACCTGGGATTCGCTTTGGCTTGTCTGATCGGCAGGGCCATCACCGCTGACGAATTCAAGGAATGGGTCCACGCCGTTCTCGACGATCTCGACAACCCTCCACACTACCTCCATGAGCTTGGCTCTCTCAATCATCGCCACGAGCTCATCGTCCGCTGGCCTCACATCGTTGGTTTCTGGCCATCATGGGAGCCCTGTCGCACGGAGGACAAGGCAATCAGCGGGATTGCCTACGCCCGTTTTCCGAATCACCACGCCGACGACGTCACGCGCTCCTCGGCTCTTGCCACCCTGAGCAAATCCCGTAAGCTTTCTGCGCGCTTTGCCGATTTCTTTCCCTTTGCGAAGATTCCCGAGCTCGTCTGAAGCGGCTGAGTGAATCGGCAGGGCAGGGCACATCCGGTGCGTGAACGCTCAGACACTGGTCCCTGAAGTATTCGATTGTGTGATCCAATCCATTTGATCACATCGGATTCAGCGCCCACACGCCGAGGAAGCCGCACGCCGCGGCGCAGAAGTAGGACGCCAACGTCCCAATGATGAAACGCTCTGTCAGTGAGGGGTGAGCCTGCAATTCGGACCATCGCCCCAGCCCTTTGATTGCTACCACCGCAGCGATCAACGTGGGCGCACCGGCAAGAATTGCCCCAGTGATGGACAGGCGCTCCAGAATGCCGATCCACGTTCCGCCGCGCAGCACGTGCACCGGTTGCTGTTGCAGCATCGTGGCTTCGTGCCCTCCCGAGGTCGGACGAGATTCGATCTCGGGTGCCACCCGTGCCAACTTGAAGACCAACTCCACCACGAGCCAGCCCAGAAACACGGACGCCATCAGGACGGCGAACACCACCAGAGCTGGAATACCATCCACGGTCCCGGCCACCTCCCTCGCTGGAACGCTTTTACGTCTCCATTGTCTCATCAAGGTCCGACAACAGTTGGATCACAACCGGCCACGCCGCCTCTTCCTCCGCGATGTTCGACAGGCGGCGGCGGCGAGAAACGGAGGGCTCGCTGATCTTGAGCGCAGACGCGATCTCCTGACCGCTCATCCCTTGCTCCAGCAGCTCAACCACTTCACGCTGAGCCCCGGTTCGGCCATTGGCGACGACACCGATGAGTTGCAGCACCGATTGTACTGCCGCGGATGCCTTCTCCTGCGCCCCGACGACCGCAACGGACACGGGGTACTTCTTGGCCGTTTCCACTGCCTCGCGTGCCCGGATGAACGCGAGGCCGCGAGCGGTACGAATGGTGCCGGAGCGAATCTCAGCCAAGACGTCGTCGTCGACAGGACCACACCCGACTCCGATGTGCCAACCACCCCGACGCAGCACGAGACGGATGACGCTGGCCGCTTTCTCGGCATTCGCAATCAGCCCCTGGATTTCATCACCGACCGTGCGCTCGAAGCCGACCAGAGTCTCCATCGTGTCCAAATCCTCCAGAAGCGCAGGCACTCGATCCGCCTCATGCCGCGAATGCTGCTGGTCCATCGTCAATACGATCACAGGATCACCCTACCGAACATTCTCTAATTAGCCTAGTGGGGCTAATTATTGAAAATTAGCTTACATGTGCTAATTAGACCAAATTGTAGTGTTCCTTTGCGTCGACGCGAGCACGTCCAACGCTCGCAACAATCTCTCATGCACGCTCAAGGCATGCACTCTGCATATTTTCCTGCGAACTCCGGAGAAATGGGTTTTCGGCTTCATATCACACCGCTCTAGGCGTAATTCGCTGAACCGGAGCCTGTTGTTGTCGCAAAATGGGGCCGCGGCATGAGATTCTGGGATCATGCAAATCTGGCCTGGACAACCTTATCCCCTCGGAGCTACTTTCGATGGTACCGGTACAAACTTCGCCATCTTCTCGTCAGTCGCTGACAGCGTCGAGTTGATTCTTCTTGACGACGACGATGCCCAGACCGTCATCGGGATGCGCGAAGTTGACGCTTCGGTATGGCATTGTTACCTGCCCGGGATCGCCCCCGGACAACGTTACGGCTACCGCGTCTACGGACCCTACGAGCCCGAAAACGGTTTGCGCTGCGATCCGTCGAAGCTCCTCCTGGACCCTTATGCGAAGGCGATCAGCGGGCAGATCTCCAACGATCAGGCTCTCTTCTCCTATGACTTCGATGATCCCGCCCAACGCAAGGAACTGGACTCACTCGGGCACACCATGACGGCCGTCGTCATCAACCCCTACTTCGACTGGGGACACGACCGTCCACCGAACCACGAGTACAACGAGACCATCATCTACGAGGCGCACGTGCGCGGCATGACGATGCTCCATCCGGATGTTCCCGAGGATCTGCGGGGAACATATCTGGGCCTGTGTCATCCCTCGGTGCTCAAGCACCTGAAGAATCTGGGCATCACGGCCATTGAGCTAATGCCCTGCCACCAGTTCGTCAACGACCCTTCCCTGCAGGACAAGGGTCTGAGCAACTACTGGGGCTACAACACAATTGGGTTCTTCGCCCCGCACAACGGCTACTCCTCCGCCAAGGCCTCCTACGGGCAGGTGCACGAGTTCAAGTCGATGGTCAAAGCCTTCCACGAGGCAGACATCGAAGTCATCATGGACGTGGTCTACAACCACACCGCCGAGGGCAACCACATGGGCCCCACCCTGTCCTTCAAGGGCATCGACAACCCCTCCTACTATCGTTTGGTCGAGGGCGACGAAGCCCACTACTTCGACACCACCGGTACTGGCAATTCACTGAACATGCGCTCGCCCGCTTCGCTGCAGCTCATCATGGACTCGCTACGCTACTGGATCACGGACATGCACGTGGACGGGTTCCGCTTCGATCTGGCCTCCACGCTCGCCCGCGAGCTGCACGCCGTTGACAAGCTCTCCTCCTTCTTTGACATCATTCATCAGGACCCTCTCATCTCCCAGGTCAAACTCATCGCCGAACCATGGGACATCGGCGAAGGCGGCTACAACGTTGGAGGGTTCCCTCCCCTGTGGACCGAATGGAACGGCAAGTATCGCGACACCGTACGCGACTTCTGGCGCGGCGAGCCGGCCATACTCTCCGAACTCGCTTCACGCCTGACCGGTTCCTCCGACCTCTACGAGACCTCTGGCCGCAGGCCCTTCGCGTCCATCAACTTCGTGACTGCCCACGACGGCTTCACCATGCACGATCTCGTTTCCTACAACGAGAAGCACAACGAAGCCAACGGAGAGGGGAACAACGACGGCGAATCCAACAACCGTTCCTGGAACTGTGGTGCTGAGGGTCCGACTGACGATCCTGACATCAACGCGTTGCGCGAACAGCAGGTGAGGAATTTCCTCACCACATTGTTCCTCTCCCAAGGCGTACCCATGCTCTGCCACGGCGACGAGATGGGGCGCTCCCAAGGTGGCAACAACAACGGGTACTGTCAGGACAACAAGATCACCTGGGTCAACTGGGATCTCAAACCCACGCAAAGAGCCCTCTTGGCCTTCACCTCCAGGGTCATCAACTTCCGCAAGGAGCACCCGGTATTCATGCGCCGTCGCTTCTTTGCCGGTTCTTCTGGCCGCGGCGGTAGTTCCGAAATCGGAGAAATCGAGTGGTTCCGTCCCGATGCGTCATGGATGAAGGACTCGGATTGGAACGCGGGTTTCGCCCGCTCGCTCATGATCTATCTGAACGGCAACGCCATTCACGAGCCCGACGCCCGTGGCAACAAGATCGAGGATGATGACATCATCCTCGCCATCAATGCGGACGCGAACACCCAGACCTTCACCCTCCCGGATTCCACATACGGAGCCGGTTGGCGCGATGTCATCGACACCGGAACCAATCTCGATCCGGGCAAGATTTACGAACCCAGTGAGCAGTTTCCCGTGGATGGGCGCTCGGTGCGCGTTCTCATCCGCGATGAATCCCATCTGGAAGGCGAGAGCGCGCAGGAGGAAGAGGAGGAAGCAACCTCCACCAACTTCGCCGATCCACAACTCGAATCCTCCGGCTTGAGTTCCGCAAAGGTGACTGCGTCCGCCGTCACCGCTGATGCAGCAGAGGACACTCCTGATCCAGTGGGCGGCGAGCACGAGGATTCGAATCCCGACGAATCCGAATCGTCCCGGACCCCACCGGCTCCGGAGGCCGAGGAACCAGCCTCAGGCCCCGGGAACTCATCGGAAACAAGGTCTCCGGCGACGGTTGCGCAGAAAGACTCATCACGGGCAACAAAGGCATGAGGCAACTGGGTTGTCCGGCATAGCACGCCGCAACACCGGACATGAAGAACTCCGCGCTGACAGCGAAACGGGGAGCTCGCAAACACTGGTTTTGCGAGCTCCCCGTCTTTTGTAGCGTATGGTCTTGATATGAGCGAGGTAACAGATACCAGGCGAATTCCTGTACAGCAGACTCATGCACCGGCACCGGAGTGCCGTCAGCCGGTCTCAACATATCGCCTTCAACTGAATCCACAGTTCACGTTTGATGATGCCATCAAGGTGTTGCCCTATCTGAAGAATCTTGGGATCACCGACATCTACTGCTCGCCGATTCTTCAGGCCGCGCCGGGATCTACTCACGGATATGACGTCGTCGACCACACCAAAATTTCGGAGGAACTGGGCGGACGCCGCGGGTTCCAGCGATTGGCCGACGCCGCCCACGCGTGCGGTATGGGAGTCGTCGTCGATGTCGTGCCAAATCACATGGCCGTACCAACCCCTCTTTATCTCAACCGTGCCCTGTGGTCCGTACTGCGCTATGGAGCCCAATCCCCCTATGTCAAATGGTTTGACATAGAGCTGCATGAGGCGCGCGACGGGCTTCTCATGCCGGTACTGGGCACTCGCATCGGAACCGTATTGGCAAACGGCGAGATCACGCTCGAGAAGATGGTCGTTCCCGGCTTCGAGGATGAGGGCGAGCAGAACGTCATCCGCTACTACGAACACATCTTCCCTGTGCGCGAACAGACGGAGGCGCTTCCCCTTGCAGAGCTGCTCGATCGCCAATACTACCGTCTCGCCTACTGGCGGGTTGCCGAGGACGAACTGAACTATCGGCGCTTTTTCGATGTCGACACGTTGGCCGCCATCAGGGTCGAGGATCCAGATGTCTTCAGCCAGTCCCATGCCCTCCTTCTGGAGCTGCAGGACAACGGATACATCGATGCCTTCCGCATCGATCATCCGGACGGCCTGGCCGACCCGCGCCAATACTTCTCCCGTCTACACAGGGCGACGCGCGGCTCCTGGATCGTCGCCGAGAAGATCCTGGAAGGCGATGAAGAACTGCCCAACGACTGGCGTTGCAGTGGCACCACCGGTTATGACGCCTCGTGGCGCATCGGTTCGCTGCTGACCGATCCCAGCGGCGTGGGGCGTTTGCTTGCCCAATACGTCGAGATGTCCGACACAACCGCGAGCTTGTCCGCCATTGAGGCCACATCGAAGAAGCAGATCCTGGAGACATCGCTCACCGCCGAGCTGGAGCGCCTCACCGATCTCATGTCCGGCGTGTGCCACTCCGACCTGCGCCTGCGAGATCACACCCGGCGCACGCTCCGGGATGCATTGGCCGCCCTCATCATTGCCATGGATCGTTACCGCGCCTACGTGATCCCCCACGAACGCCCCACACAGGTGGCGGAGCAGGCCCTTCTCGATGCCAAGGACCGCGCGGCGGCAAATCTCGACGAGGACGTCAGGGACTCGCTGGACGTCGTCGTCGACATTCTTCTCGGGCACGAGGTGGGCTCTGCGGGCCGTACCCACGAGGATGCGCGCGCCGAGGCCATTATCCGCTTCCAACAGGTGTGCGGCGCAGTCATGGCCAAGGGGGTGGAGGACACGACGTTCTACCGCTACACCGTGCTCACGAGCGCCACCGAAGTTGGCGGCAATCCTCTGCGCACCTCCATCACGTCGGACGAGCTGACCGGTTGGACCCAGCGGATGTCGAGTCTGTGGCCCGTGACCATGACATGCCTGAGCACCCACGACACCAAGCGGGGCGAGGACGTACGGGCGGCCATCAGCGTCCTGGCGGAATGGTCGACAGAATGGCGCAGCCTGATCACCAAACTGCGCTCGCGCCATGCCTCGGATCGCCCATCGGACATCGACGGGCAAATCGAAAACCTCCTGTGGCAGACCATCGCTGGCACCTGGACCGACGAGGGGCCGATCGAGATCGATCGACTGACCACCTATCTTCAGAAGGCCTCTCGAGAACAGAAGTCATGGACCACGTGGACGAACCCGAATGAGGAAGCCGAGGAGGCGCTCTACAGCTATGCCCGCACCATTCTCTCGACTCCCAAGACTCTGGAGGACATGACAGATGCCTATCAGCGCACCGCCTCATCCAGACGCGTCGCGACGCTCTCTCAGAAGGTGTTGGCATTGACTCTGCTCGGAGTGGCCGACAACTATCAGGGCCAGGAGATCACCCAGAACTCACTTGTCGATCCGGACAATCGCCGTCCGGTGGACTATGACGCCATCGCGGCGCTCTTGGAGGATCTGGATTCACGGGAGTCACCGCCCTCACGCGGCACGCTCGATCAGGAGAAGCTCTGGATCACATCACGGATCTTGCGCCTGCGCCGCGAGCGCCCGGCCACCTTCGCCTCCACTCGATCCGGTTTCCAACCGCTTCCCGTGACCACCGGTCACGCCTACGCCTTCACCCGTACGCTCGATGATCAACCCGACGTGGTGGTGATCGTGGAGCGGCTGCCCCGAGCACTTGGTGATGTGGGCGGATTCGCCCAGCACAGTGTGGTCCTGCCCGAGGGGCCTTGGACAGACATACTGACCGGAAACTCGGTTGAAGGCGGTTCCGTCGAGCTCGCTGAACTCCTCAACCAGCTCCCCGTTGTGGTTCTGACGCGTTAGGAGTGACGGATGTTTGAGAATCTTCGTGTGTGGGCGCCGAGCGCCCACCGTGTGATCCTGCACCTGACGGGCGAAGGCCGACAACTGCACATGGTGCCGCTGGGCGAGTCGGGGTCGGAGAGAACAGAGGGCGGATGGTGGATGAGCCCGGATCCACTGGAGCCGGGGACACACTATTTATTGGCGGTCGATGACGAGGCGCCCTTCCCCGATCCACGAACCCGCCGCCAGCCCCAGGGCGTTCATGGCCCATCCGAGATCATGGATCTCTCCTCATTCGCATGGACCGACGCCGATTGGGCCGGTGTTCCGGCGCGTGGGGCCCTCACCTACGAGTTGCACATCGGCACCTTCACTCCCGAGGGTACCTTTGCCGCTGCCATTGAGAAGCTCCCCCATCTCAAGGAATTGGGTGTTGACCTTGTCGAAGTGATGCCAATCACCCCGGTTCCCGGGGAACGCAACTGGGGCTATGACGGCGTGGAGCTGTACGCGGTTACCGAGAACTACGGCGGGCCAGCTGGATTTGCGGCCTTCGTGGACGCGGCGCATGCACTCGGAATGGGCGTGTGCCTCGACGTGGTCTACAACCATCTGGGACCGGACGGCAACTATCTGTCCATCTTCGGCCCATACTTCACCGACAGGCACGAGACCCCGTGGGGCTGGGCAATCAATCTCGACGGAGAGGACAACGGGCCGGTACGCAGGTTCATCATCGACAACGCGATGCAATGGGTACGTGACTATCACGTGGACGCCCTGCGCCTGGATGCGGTTGCCTTTCTCATCGATGATTCGCCACGCCACATTCTGGCGGACCTGTCCGACGAAATCCATTCCTTCGCCGCGGCAACCGGACGTCACATCAGCCTCATTGCCGAATCCGATCTGAACGACCCGCTCATGGTGACCGCCACGTCCGAGGGCGGACGCGGCATGGACTGCCAGTGGGATGATGACATCCACCACGCGCTGCACGTGTATGCCACCGAGGAGACCTTCGCGTACTACGCCGACTTCGCCAAGCCGGGCGCACTGGAGAAGGTGTTCCGCGCTGCCTTTGTGCACGACGGCACCTATTCGACGTTCCGTAGGAAGCACTGGGGCGCGCCTGTCGCCCCCGAAATGGACGGCCACGCCTTCGTGGCATTCACGGAGGACCACGACCAGGTGGGCAATCGTGCCATCGGAGACCGTCCCAGCGTCAAACTCTCCGCTGGGCAGCGGGCTGCCCAGCTTTCGCTGCTACTGGCTTCACCCTTCTCCCCCATGCTGTTCATGGGGCAGGAATGGGGTACGCGCCAACCCTTCCAGTTCTTCACGGATCACTCGGGTGAGCTGGGTGAAGCGGTGGCCCAAGGGCGTCAAAACGAGTTCGCCGATTGGGACTGGCTCTCCATTTATGAGGAAGTCCCACGTGCGCGAAGTTCTTCGCGCGAGCAAGGACAGGGAAGTCAACTGACCCCACAGGGGCACGATGACGAAACCGGCGAGCACTCCGAGATCGAGGTGCCAAACCCACAACTGGACAAGACGTTCCGGGATTCCACGTTGGACTGGTCGGAGCTTGAAGAGGGCGAGCATGCTCGATTCCTGCGGTTCACCAAGGAAGCCATCGCCCTGCGAAAGAACACGCCGGAGATTGCCAGCGGGGACAGATCCCGAACGGAACTGGTCCGTCTCGACAAGTCCGGGTATCTGCGCCGAGCGGGCTGCTACGTGGTCTATTCGCTTCAGCCCGACACGCGGGTCTCCGTGCCCGCCGGTGGGCTGAAGGAAGGGCTTGCATGGGACAGTCCGAGCGTGAGCATGCCCCGAGAAGGAGTGACTCAGGTCGATTTCGCCGAACCCGGCGTCGTGTTTCTTCTTCCCTAGATGATTGAGTCCGATTTTTCTTGGATGGGTGCACAGCGTTGAGCGGTGCCAATTGAGGCACGGCTCAACGCTCCACGCCCACTTGCAGAACGAAGGCCGACTTCACCCCGCGGATCAATCATCCAGTCCCGGGCTGGTCCCCATCCCTCCATGCTCCTTGGGGGCCGGGGCGCCCTCTCAGGACCCGGTTCCCCACCCGGAGACGGTTCAGGGCCGGGGCTCGGTGGTCTTCCCGGACTTCGCGTGGAACGCCTTCACCTTTGTCACTGTGCCCCTCAGCTTCGCGGTGGCCGTGCGCTTTGCACGCAATGCGTCCGTCAACATCTTGTACAGTCGGGGGCGAACGGGAACGTCCCAGGCCCCTGCAACCTCCGTGATCTCCTCAGTGAACTTCGTCTTGAACCCGCGTACACCTGCCAGCTGGGGGGCTCGTTCGGAGTCGATGCCCATCATGTCAAAGCCGTGGAGACCCAACTCCCGCAACATGCACGTCATGGACCACACCAGAAGATCAGGGGCGCCTGCCTGTCGGCCCTCGGCGCTGGAAGCCGCGTAGTAGTAGGTGGCCTGAGTCCGGGTGGTCGTCACGATACCCCAGCACAGTGGACGGCCTTCGCGTCGCACGGTGAACAAGCGGCAGTTGCGTGGGCCGAGAGACTCCAACATTCGCTCGTAGGTGACGCGCGCAGAGATGCCGAAGGAGTCCCGCTCCCCTGTCTCGACCAGTAGTTCGTACAGCTCGGGGAAGACCTCGAGTGCATGCTCGGTCTCATCCGCAGCAATCAGCGTGGTGTCGCGTAGCGCCTTGCGCACATCACGCCGCCCGCGCTTCTTCATCTCGGAAAGCAGCTGATCCTCGTCCTTCGTCAAGTCCAACACGATGGTGCGATCGAAGGTGACGGACTGCAGCAGTTCGCGCAGATCGGGGGCTGGAGCCAGGGCGTGCATGCGGACGAACGCAATACGCCTCTCACTGCCGCGCACCAAGCGGCGCAGGTCATCGCGCAAGGCCGCCTCTTCCTGCGGGGAAGGTTCCTTCTCACTCCACACTGGACCGTGCTTGGCCCACAGGTAGTGGAAACCTCGTCCTTCCATCCTCGTCAGGGCGATCAGTGCCCGCGTGACGCCATCGGTCTGCCAAGCAAGCTTCTTCCATGGCTCGCGCCCGGGAACGGCACGATCGAAACGATCCCAGTCCGGGCTCTGCTCCAACGGCAGGTCGATCCCCGCCCGGTGTGCCTCGTCAAGGTACTCGGCGTCAGTGAACTCCACCAGTCTGCTAACGGTCATGGCACCCAGACTACCCGGCGCGCCCCTCAAAGTCGGCTCCATGCTGCCCGCTACAGTAAACATGTGCCTGAGATCAACACCCCGTCCCAGTTCGTGACGGCATTGGACTCTCTCAGAAATCATTCTTTTCGTTCTGAGATTCACATCGTCCAAATACCGCCTCCCACGAGGATCGCTCCGTGGGCGGTGGCACTGCAGGCTGAAGTCAATGAGTCTGCTCACCTCGATCCCGATTTCTACCGTGGTCACGCGCGTTTTGTCCTGTTACATGATCCGGAGGGCCAGCCCGCCTGGGACGGCCAGTTTCGCCTGGTGGTTCACGCCAGCGCGCCTCTGGATCACCAGATGGCCAACGATCCTCTTCTCAGCGACGTGACATGGAGTTGGCTGGTGGAGGCACTCCAAGCGCACCGGGCGCCATTCCACAATCTGACGGGCACGGTCACCCGGCTCTATAATGAGAACTTCGGCGCAAACATGCCGGTCTCGTCTCGGGCCGAAGTCGAACTGCGGGCATCGTGGACCCCGGATTACCCGGATGTCTCCGATCACCTTGAGGCGTGGGCGGAATTCGTGGCGACCATGTGCGGTTTGGGTCCAGCGGGCATCAGCTCGCTCCCGCTGCGACTCGAGGAGATGAAATGAATGAATCAGTCGATGTCACCCGACTCGACGAACCACGTGAGGGAATTCCGACTCTCACCCGTGACGACATCGACGACGCCGTCACGGCGCTGGAAAACGGTCATGGACCGTTTTCCGTGGATACCGAGCGCGCGATGGGTATTCGATACTCCGATCGCGCCTACCTCATCCAGATTCGTCGTGAAGGATCCGGCACCTTCCTCATCGATCCGGTTGGCATCGAGAATCGCCTCGACGGCCTGAGGCGGGTTCTGGCCGCAGACCAGTGGATATTGCATGCCGCCGATCAGGACCTGCCCTGCCTGCACGAGCTGGACCTATTCCCTCCCGAGGTCTTCGACACCGAGATCGCCGGACTTCTTCTCGGCTTCCCGCGCGTCTCCCTGCAATCCGAGATAGCCGAGGTCCTCGGCTACGGGCTGGCGAAGGAACATTCGAACTCGGACTGGTCTCATCGCCCACTGGCTCCAGAACTGTTGGCCTACGCAGCTCTGGATGTGGAACTCCTCCTGGAGCTGCGTAACGAACTCACAAGAATGTTGGAAGGCGCCGGTCGTCTGGAGTGGCTGCGTGAGGAATGCGAGGAAGTGCGCCTGCGCAAGCCACGCCCCAAGAAACAGCAGCCGTGGCGCAAGGTTGCCCGTCAGATAGGGATTCGCGATCGCCGCTCTCTGGCCATGCTTCAGGCGATGTGGAACCATCGCGACCAGTTGGCCCGCACGCGCGATGTCGCCCCCGAACGAGTCCTTTCCGGAAAAGTACTCGGGGAGCTCGCGCTGCGCAAGCCTCGCTCACGTCAGGATGTCGTGCGTTCGCCCCTTCTGCAAACGCGCGGACGGCGCCGTGATGCGGCCGGATACTGGGACGCACTCGCGCCCGTGTGGGCTCTGGAAGAGGATCAGCTGCCTGCACGCCGCTTCAATGACAACAACGATCCGTTCCCGAACGTCAAGCATTGGGAACGCCAGGATCCCGAGGCAGCCAAGCGTTGGGGCATCGTTCGTTCCGCAGTTCTTACCGAGGCCGAGGACATCGGCATCCGCCAGGACATCCTGCTCAAGCCGCTGCTCCAGAAGCAGCTCGCCTGGGATGGATGGGATCATCCCGATGAGATTCCCATTCTGCTCGCCGCTCTGGGGGCACGCCCCTGGCAGGTGGACAAGGCGGCCCCGGTGATTGTGGCCGCTGCAAAGCGCGGTTGAGTATGAAGGAGGTCCCGGCCACAGGCCGGGACCTCCTTCATACCGCCGGCGTCCGGCTAGTTTCGAAGCCCCTCGATGGCGGCTCTGACGTCCACCGCCGTCATCTCCTCTTGCGCCAGCACCGATTTCCTCGATGCGTGCGATATGAACTCGCGGCGCACCCCCATCTGGACAACCGACACCAAGTGCCCCCGGCGCCGCAGGGCAAGCTCGATCTCGCTGCCCACGCCGCCGTCGATCAGGCCGTCTTCCAGCGTCACCACACGGTCGTACTCTGCCAGCAACTCGACGAGGGCCTCATTCACGGGCAACACCCAGCGCGGGTCGAACACCGCCACCTGCACGCCCCGCGCCTCCTCCGCGGCCGCAATCGCTGTGGTGGCCATCGATCCGACGGCGACAACGGCAACGCGCTCCGTCTTCGTCATCCGCGCTCCAACTTGGTTCTTTCCCGTGCCATCCTTTGCTCGAGTATCCGCAGTTGCATTCGACGGCATCGTCCCCGACTCCCACAGCAGATCGGCACCATCCACCCGACGCAGCGCGGTGATCTCGGAAGGAACCTCGCCCTTGGGGTAACGCACCAGGGTGGGGCCCTCGATGGCAACGGCCTCACGCACCAGTTCACGCAGTCGTTCTCCATCGCGCGGGGCCGCAGTTCGCAGCCCGGGAATCATGGCCGCCAACGAGAGGTCCCACATGCCGTTGTGGGAGGCGCCGTCGTCGCCAGTGATGCCTGCCCGATCCAGAACCACAGTGACTGGCGCGCCGTGCAGGGCCACATCCATGAGCAGCTGATCAAAACCACGGTTGAGGAAGGTTGCGTAGAGCGCCACAAGCGGGTGCTGCCCTTGCAGGGCCAGCCCCGCTGCCATGGTTATGGCATGCTGTTCGGCGATGCCCACGTCAATGACCCGCTCGGGGAATTCGTCCGAGAACGGGCCGAGCCCAACCGGCCGCAGCATGGCGGCCGTGATGCCCACGAGTTTGGGGTTTTCATGGGCCATCTTCAGTGCCTCTTCGGCAAAGACAGACGTCCAGCCGAAGCGAGCCGGGGCAACCGGGAGTCCGGTCTCCGGGTGGATCTTGCCGATGGCGTGGAAGCGATCGGCGATGTCCTCCTCCGCGGGCTTGTAGCCGCGCCCCTTCTCCGTGATGGCGTGAACAACCACCGGCCCACCGAAGTCCCTGGCCAGAACGAAGGCCTGTTCCAGATCATCCAACGAGTGTCCGTCAACCGGTCCGATGTACTTCAGACCCAACGAATCGAAGATGCCGGCGTCCACGAAAATGTCCTTCACGCCCCGCTTGATGGAATGCAGGGCACCGTAGGCCATGCGGCCGGGAGTTCCCTTGTCCTGCAGGGTGCGCTTGGTCCACTCCATGAAGGACTCGTAGCTGCGATTGACTCTCATGGCGTCAAGCTTGCGCACGCCCTCGAAGCGGCGCACGACGCCGCCCACCGTCGGAGCGTAGGAACGCCCATTGTCGTTGAGGACAATGACAACCGGACGGTTTGGATCCTCGGCGATGTTGTTGAGAGCCTCCCACGCCATTCCTCCGGTCATGGCTCCGTCGCCGATGACCGCAATGGCGCGATGCTGTTCATCGCCATCCAGCTGCATGCCGCGAGCGATGCCGTCGGCCCAGGACAACGCCGTGGATGCATGCGAGTTCTCGACGACATCGTGCACGGATTCGGACCTGCTCGGGTAGCCCGAGAGTCCTCCCTCTTGGCGCAGCCGCGAGAAATCCGTGCGTCCGGTCAGGAGCTTGTGCACGTAGGACTGGTGCCCGGTGTCGAAAACCATGACATCCTTGGGCGAGTCGAAGACTCGATGCAGTGCGATCGTCAGCTCGACGACTCCGAGATTCGGCCCCAGATGGCCGCCGGTGCGAGAAACATTCTCGACCAGAAACTCCCGGATCTGTGCTGCCAGATCCGACAGCTGTTGCGGCGAAAGAGCCTTGACGGTCGCTGGCCCCTGAATCTGCGCAAGCATTTCCACGCACGTACCTCCTTTAGGGAATCACACCATGGTAGCGCTTCCGTTGGCGGATACCTGCGTTTATCGCTCGCCAAGAGAAAGGCTTCACCTTCTCGCCGAGCCTTGCGCATCGGTGCGCACCAGAATCAAGGAGCGCTCGGGTTTCGACTCGCTTCGCTTGCACAACCGGCAAGAACCAGCATGCTCACTCAACCAACGGATTCGGATCGTTGACCGCCCCATAGAAGAGCACCCAGCCGGTCTTCTCATCGACGATGCGGTACACGAACGACCTGTCGAATGCCAAGACGTTCGGATCCTCAATGGGTAACATCGTGGGCGCAGCCTGAATCTGAGTCACCGCAGCGGCTTCGATGCCCTCGGGATCGAGGGAGAGGGTCGCCTTTTGAACGATGACCGTGGGCACGAGCGCGGACTCGTCCTGTGTAAATCCCGTGATGAATGAGGACTCGCCATCGAGAGAGGACAGCGAGAGCGCCTCGAGTTCGTTCGCGATGTCCGCCTCACCGGCGAGCTGGAGCCGCGGAATCTCGACTTTCAGCGTGCTGTCAGGAGTGACGTCCCAATCGGTGGCGGTCAGGGTGTCCAGGATGCCGTCCTTTGGCATCAGCACTTCCAGTTGAAGATTGTCCGCAAATGGGACGACGGCGTAGTCGAAGGAGTCGGTTCGTTTGACCTCGGCTTCTTCCCACGACATCCCGGGGCTCACGCTGACCGAACCGTGGCTGTTGCGGAAGTCAATCAACGCGAAACCGGGATCCTCGGCCCACGCCTGCTTGGCGTAGAGGGCTGACAGCAGGACGAGCACGGTGTCCTCCTCCAGTGGCGGAAGTTCGGTGATCAGGCCGCGAGTGACCTGAATGGTCCACCTGTCCAGCGCCGATTGCAGCGCCGCGAGGTCCCCTTCCTCCACCGTGGAACCGAGTGGCTGCGCTGCATCGTCAATGACCGTGCGTGAGATCTCGACATCGCCGTCGCTTCGCACACCCCAGGCGGTGGCCGACTCGACGATCCCCTCACCCTGGTTCTGCTTCAGCTGATCACCCAGGGCGGCGTACGTTCGAAGAGCCTCATCGGCCTCGACCCCGAGGAACTTGCTGAGCTCGGTGTGCGTCGGCGAGCCCTCCTCAACTCCCACGGCAAGCATTGCCAAAGCAGTTTGCAAGGAGGCAGGCGAAACAACGGTATTGGCATGCGGATCGGTAGCCAGCTGGGATGCGGTCAAAGTCAGCGCGGTATCGAGAGAATTCTCAACTACCGTATGAGTCGCGTCAGCAGGCTCGGTTGAAGAACCCTGAGAATCTGTTTCCCCAGCACAAGCGGAAAGCGCGAGAGCACAGGCAAGGACACCTGCAATGAGCGAACGACGGACCATGGGACACTCCTAAGGGTTCACCTGCGTTTCCAGAATTATGCCATGACGCACACACCTGCACGCATCCCTCACGCGCGAAGGGAGCGGATCGGTCCTGATGGGATGATCCGCTCCCTTTTCTGTCGCTTGTCCCTCAGGCCTTGGCTAGCTGGCGCAGTACATACTGCAGGATTCCGCCGTTGCGGAAGTAGTCCGCCTCTCCCGGTGTATCGATGCGCACCCGCGCATCGAATGTGATCGCCGAGAGATCCTCCTTCTCCGCGGTCACCCGCACCGTCTCCGGGATATCCCCCAGATTGAGCGCCGTGATACCGGTGATGGAAAAGGTCTCCTCGCCAGTCAGTCCGAGGGAATCCGCATTCTCACCCTCGGGGAACTGGAGGGGCAACACTCCCATTCCGATGAGATTCGAGCGGTGGATGCGCTCGAAGGACTCCGCGATGACAGCCTTGACTCCCAGAAGCGATGTTCCCTTGGCCGCCCAGTCACGCGAAGAGCCCGAACCATACTCCTTGCCACCGAGGACCACGAGGGCAATCCCGGCGTCGGCGTATGCCACGGCCGCATCGTAGATGGCTTCGGTTTGCCCGGTCAACAGGTTTTTCGTGTAGCCACCCTCGACGCCGTCGAGGAGTTGGTTGCGCAGGCGGATGTTGGCAAACGTGCCGCGAACCATGACCTCGTGGTTGCCGCGGCGCGAGCCATAGGAGTTGAAATCGCGGCGGCCCACGCCGTGCTCGGCAAGGTAGCGGCCAGCCGGGGAATCCGGCTTGATCGCTCCGGCGGGCGAGATGTGATCCGTGGTCACGGAATCTCCCAGCTTGGCAAGAACTCGGGCATCCGAGATGTCCACCACCGGGGTGAGTTCCTCCACAAGTCCCTCGAAGAAGGGGGCCTTGCGAATATAGGTGGAATCCTCGTCCCACTCGAACAACTCGCCCTGCGGGGTTGGCAGGTTCTTCCAGCGATAATCGCCCTCGAATACGGAGGCGTAGGTGTCCTGGAACATGCCGCGATCGATCGAGCTCTCGATGGTCCGCTGCACTTCAGCCGGCTCGGGCCAGATGTCTCCCAAAAAGACCGGATTGCCCTCGCGGTCCTCACCCAGCGGCTGGTTGTCGAAATCGAAGTCCATCGTGCCCGCCAGTGCGTATGCGATGACCAACGGCGGGGAGGCCAAGTAATTCATCTTGACATCCGGGTTGATACGGCCTTCGAAGTTGCGGTTGCCGGACAACACTGAGACCACGGCCAGATCGTTCTCATTGACCACCTTGGAGACTTCGGGCGGCAGGGGCCCGGAGTTTCCGATACAGGTGGCGCAACCGTAGCCGACCAGGTTGAAACCGAGGGCTTCGAGGGCGGGCCACAAACCTGCCTTGTCGTAGTAGTCGGTCACCACCTTCGAACCGGGCGCCATGGAAGTCTTCACCCACGGCTTGGACTTGAGCCCGAGATCGGCGGCCTTCTGCGCCAGCAGTCCCGCCGCCAGCATCACCGACGGGTTGGAGGTGTTGGTGCAGGAGGTGATGGAGGCAATGACGACGTCGCCGTTGTTCAGCCGCGTCTCGGTACCGTCCTCGACGGTGATCGGAATGTCCTTGACATCGTTCGACACGTAATCCGCCAGCGTCTTCTCGAACGAGGCCTTCGACTCGGAGAGCAGGATGCGATCCTGCGGACGCTTCGGGCCTGCGATCGAAGGAACCACCGTGGACAGATCGAGCTCCAGATACTCGGAGAACACGGGCTCGTGGTTCGGATCATGCCACAGTCCCTGCTCCTTGCAGTACGCCTCGACCAGAGCGATCTGGTTCTCTTCGCGTCCGGTCAGGCGCAGGTATTCCAGCGTGACATCGTCGATCGGGAAGATCGCGGCCGTCGAGCCGAACTCCGGTGACATGTTGCCGATGGTGGCGCGGTTGGCGAGCGGAACCTCGCCAACGCCGTCGCCATAGAATTCGACGAACTTGCCCACCACGCCGTGGCGGCGCAGCATCTGGGTAATGGTCAACACCACGTCGGTGGCGGTGGAGCCTGCCGGGATGGAGCCGGTGAGCTTGAAGCCCACGACCTTGGGAATGAGCATGGAGACCGGCTGGCCCAGCATCGCCGCCTCGGCCTCGATGCCACCCACGCCCCAGCCGAGAACACCCAGGCCGTTGACCATGGTGGTGTGGGAGTCGGTTCCCACGCAGGTGTCAGGGTAGGCGACGCCCTCGTGTGTCATGGTGACGCGGGCGAGGTACTCAATGTTGACCTGATGCACGATGCCGGTGCCCGGCGGCACCACCTTGAAGTTCTGGAAGGCGCCTTGTCCCCAGCGTAGGAACTGGTAACGCTCTCCGTTGCGCTGGTACTCGATGTCCATGTTGCGCTCGAGGGCATCATTGGTGCCGAAGACGTCAATCTGAACCGAATGGTCAATGACCATCTCGGCGGGATTGAGCGGGTTGATGCGGTCGGGATCTCCACCCAGAGTGGCGACGGCCTCACGCATCGTTGCAAGATCAACGATGCAGGGCACGCCGGTGAAGTCCTGCATGACCACGCGGGCAGGAGTGAACTGAATCTCCTGGTTGGGCTCCGCGGTGGGATCCCAGGAGGCCAACGCCTCGATCTGGGCCGCTGTCACATTCGCACCGTCCTCGGTGCGCAACAGATTTTCCGCGAGGACCTTCAGTGAGTAGGGCAGCCGCTCGAGCCCCGGTACGGCATCCAGACGGTAGATGTCGTATGCAGCGTCCCCCACCTCAAGGCTTCCACGCGAGTTGAAGCTGTCCAAGCTCATGACTCTCCTAACGCTTAGAAACTATCTTGACGTCAAGATATCATGTCAACAGGTACCAATGCTTTGATTCACGCCAAAATCACGCCACCGAGGAGGCGATGTTAGCGACAGTGTCCGCTTAAACACGCCCGATTCACCCTATTGCGGCAGCAAGTTTGCGACATACCGATTGCCTCTCACGACAGGGCTGTGACAACCTCGAAGTGATGCGTATTGGGGAACATGTCGATCGAATCCATCGAGACAACCTTGCGCCCTGCCTGAACCATGGCCGAGACATCACGCGCCATGGAAGCCGGGTCGCAGGAGATGAGCACGATTCGACGAGCCTTGCCCCGCGCCAGCGCCCCAGCGATCTCAATCCCGAGCCCCGTGCGAGGAGGATCGGCCACCACCACGTTGGCAGGTTCCCATTCCACCAGCTTCGCGTCCACACGTGACGTGCGAGCGCTCGCCCAGGGCAAGCCACGCAGGTTCGCCCGAGCGTCCTCAACAGCCTGCCGCGCACCTTCGAAAGAACGCACGCTGCCCTTCTGTCCCGTCCACAGCGCCAGCGGCTGGGTGAGCAGTCCCGCCCCCGAGTACAGTTCGACGACGGCGTCGCCCTCATGAACGTCCGCCGCGTGCCCCACGAGCGATATCAACTGAGTCCCGGCCTCGCGGTGAATCTGCCAGAAACCCGCGGCATGGACACGATAGGGGTAGAGCTCGCCTTTGACCACGACATCTTCACGTACGTACGGATTCGCCTCGAATCCGGGCGCCCAGAAGGCCTGCTTGCCCACGAGCAGAACCGGGTCCGAACCGGAAGGGATGACGGCGCGTACTCGTTCGCCGGGCCGAAGCTGACCGCGCCAGGCACCCTGAAAGAGATCGAGCTCCTCGATCTCACGCACCGCCAGCGGCATCTGTCCCAACGCGACAGTCTCGTGAGTGCCCTCACGAAACATGGCGAGCAGACCGTCGTCGTCGACCGTGAATTCCACCCGAGTACGGGTATGCCACCCGGAAGTGGCCCGATCCGATTCGAAGGAGCGCACCGTGGGCTCAATGCCCTGTTCGGCCAGATGCTCAACGAGGGACTCCCTCCCCACGCGGCGCAGGCTGGCCCGCAACACATGGGTCTTCCACTCGGTTTGGAAGTCAAAGGCGACGTGTCCGAGGTCTGCGCCTCCCACTCCCAGCGGCCCCGCAACAGGCCAGGGATGGTTGACGCGGTGCGGCGACGCGTTGGCCACCACTTCCACGGCGTCCCCACGCGCCAGTTTGGACCTCTCGCCGGTGACGGCCACGCGGACCGTCTCACCCGGCAGGCCAAAGCGAGTGAATACGGCGCGGCCATCGAGATGTCCTACGCAAACGCCACCGTGGGCAATATCGGTGAGCTCAAGCTCAATCATGTTAATCCTCTTCATCAGCTTCAAGCTGGTAGGGCACTTCCGAGATGACAACGCCCTTTTCAAGGCGCAAAGCTGAAATGATACGCGGTTCGGAGTGGCGCACAAAGAACCTCTGCCACATTCCGGTGGACAGGACCCTCGGAATGAACACCATCACAACATCTGCTGGATGCAGGGAACGCAATGAACGCACGTACTCCAGAATATTCTCGACGTGGGCACCTTGAGGAGTGCCCAGAACGGTCAGATCCACCGGCAACACCGCTGCTCGCCAATCCTCGCGTAGTCGTTTGGTGGCGGCGGGATCGAAATCCAAGGTCACGGCGGTCAGGGACGTCAGGCGCGTGGCACGGGCAAAGCTCAGGGTACGCAGGGCGGGCAGATCGAGTGCAGAGATCAGAATGACCCCGTGTACGCGGGTGGGCAGCGTGCGGCCCGCGGTCAGATCGCGCGGCGCGAGACGTTTGACCACCTTGGTCCGGCCTCGCCGGAAGAAGAGCAACACACTCGCCGGAAGGGCCATGGACACGAGCGCCACGAGAGCCCACCAGATGTTCGTGAACGCTATGGACACCGGGATGAGCAGGCCGACCACCGCGAGCGCGAGGAATCCCAGCCGCGACATTCTGGCGTTCCTGCGCTCCTGACGATCCAGGGAATCCCGCAGGATTGAACCCCCGCGCAGCGACATCGCGAGGCACACCAGTGAGAAGATCACAAAGGTCGCGAAGATCAGGGTCATGGCTCCGGCCTGCGTGGTGGTGAGGAAACCGGTCAAACCAGCCGCAAGGACGGCGATGAACCCCACGATCGTCACGCGTGGGCGAACCGCATCCTCGGACGCCAGATAACGCGGCAGGATCCGATCGATACTCAGCTCCCGCAACAGGCGCGGCAGCACCGAATAGGCGACAAGAACGGCCGACAGCCCCACGAGGATCGCGGCAATGGCCACCGCAATCTGACCGGGGCGGGCAAAGAATGCATCGGCCATGGCAAGGAGTGGAACGCTGCCGCTGCGCCCGGTCATGGCGAGGGCATCGGCGAAGTAGAGGGAGATGACAATGGCCGCGATCGCCGGGCCCATGATCTGCACGAGTCGCTTGGGCCGCAGCTTGCGATCCTGCGGACGGACCATGACGCGCTCGGCGATCAAAATGAGTATCGAAGCCGGGAAGACCGCCGCCATGCAGGCTTCCAGCAGCGAGGATTCCGTGGTGTTGCCGGTGTTGGTGTCCCATGTGTAGAGCTGCGCCGCGCGGATCATGTCATCACCGAAACCTCCGGAGACCTCCACGACCAGTCCTGTTACCAACACCACGACTATTGCCAGTGCCCCCAATCCGGAGGCCGCCAACAGCATGCGGCGAGGGACGCTGTAGCCCAGAAGACTCGGCAACGCCAGGACCAACACCAAGATGACGGGAAGAACGCGGCGAAGCTCCTCGACCGGTGTGATGACGTGGAGGCCGTTGACCACCAGACCTCCCCCCAGGGCCACGATCAGGGCGTAGGCAAGGAATCGGGCGGCGGAGACCAAAATCCCCGTCCATATTCCGATGTGGGTGGAGACCAGACGCATGGAGGAACGGCGAGGCACCAGACGCTGCTGCCACACGGTCGCCCCGAAGACGATGGCGATCGCCACTGCACCCACGAGCAGCGCCATGTAGATGTGATTGACCCGCGCACCGATGGGCAGGGAGCGCAGGATGATCTGGGGCACAATGATGACTGTGAGCACCACCGCCGTGACGGCGTCCACCCCGCGTGCCAACGAGGACTCGGTGCGACTTCTCGCGATAGCCATGATGAATCAGGCTACGCTACCTGCGCGCATGAGGTAGCGTCTAATCGTGCACTTCGTCATTATGGGATGCGGCCGGGTCGGTGCCGCCCTCGCAACAAACCTTTCACAGATCGGCCATTCGGTGGCGGTCATCGACCAGAATCCGGATTCCTTCCGCCGCCTGCCCGAGGACTTTTCCGGGCAGAGCGTCACGGGCGTGGGATTCGATCGCGAGTCGCTCATTCAAGCGGGAATCGAAGATGCCCATGGCTTCGCCGCGGTATCCTCCGGAGACAACTCCAACATCATCGCGGCGCGAGTGGTGCGCGAAACCTTCGGTGTCACCAACGTCGTCACCCGCATCTATGACCCAACCCGCGCTGAAGTGTACGAACGACTGGGCATCACAACCGTTCCCACGGTCAAGTGGACCGCAGATCAGGTACTGCGTCATCTCATTCCCTTGGGACCTCACTACGAGTACAACGATGCAATCGCGGGAATGAGCCTCGTCTCGATGGATCTGCACGAGGACTGGCTGGGCCGCTCGATTGCCGAGTTGGAACTGGCGACGACGGCGCGCGTGGCCTACGTGACGCGATTGGGCCACGGCATCCTTCCCTCGCCCGATCTCGTGGTGCAGGATGGCGATTCGGTGCGCATCATCGTTGCCACTGACAAAGCCGGCGCCGCCCAGTACGTGCTCATGCACCCGGTTCAGGAGGATGACCTGTGAAAGTCGTTATCGCCGGAGCCGGATCCGTCGGGCGCTCCATCGCCCGCGAGCTGGCAACCTCCCGCCACGATGTCACCATCATCGATCGGGAGGCCTCCGCCATGAAGGTCGCCTCCGTCTCGGCAGCCGATTGGGTGCTGGGAGACGCCTGCGAGATCTCCTCGTTGGACAGGTGCGGGACGGGGGAAGCCGATGTCGTCGTCGCCGCCACGGGTGACGACAAAACCAATCTGGTGGTGTCCCTGCTCGCGAAGACGGAATTCGGTGTGGAGCGGGTCATCGCGCGGATCAACAACCCGAAGAACGAATGGCTGTTCGACGAGTCCTGGGGCGTGGACGTGGCAGTGTCCACGCCACGCATCATGACGTCGTTGGTGGAGGACGCGGTTGCGGACGGCAAACTCGTCACGGTCATGCAGTTTCAACGGTCCGGTGCGAGTCTCTTGCAGGCGACACTCCTCGAGGACTCCCCCATCGTGGGAATGCCGGTTTCAGACGTTCTACTTCCGCCCACGATCGTCATCAACGCGATTGTGCGCGATGGACTCCCTTTCGCGGCGGATCCCGACCTCACGTTGGAGTCCGGTGATCAGGTCCTGTTGCTGTGCGCCGAGGGGGCACAGACAGACCTCGATCTGGTCAAGGAGTTCTTCACTCCGGTTGAGCAGTAGCTTCCAGCGGTGGAAGCTTGCGCACGATCAGCCAGGTCAACCATGCCGACAATGCGAAGAGTAGTGGACCCATGAGGATCCGGGCGACTCCCAGCAAAGTGGTGGCATCCGAGAGGAAAAGCGGAAGTTGCACCAGAATGCGGAAGGCGAAAAGGCTCACCCACAGCCAAGTGATGCGCGTGTAGGCCTGCTTCGCGGCGCGTTGGGCCGGATCGGTACGCCAGCGGGTGGCGTCCCCACGCATGAATCCAATGAGCACTCCCAAAGCGGGCCAGCGCACGGCAAGTGAAATGAGCAGTCCGACCAGATACGCGCCATTGGTGTAGAGCCCCATGGCAAAGTAATTGGTGGCCTCGCCGGATCTCCAGGCCCAGATCGCCGAAACCGCAATACCCACCACTCCGCCAAGCGCTGGCACCACGTCGATACGCTGGATCAAACGAACGATGATTGCAATGGCGGCCACAGCAAGAGGGGCGAGAACCGAAGCAACGAGCTCGCCGGTGGCCACGTACACCGCGATGAAGATGAGACTGGGTAGGGCGGTTTCGGTGAGGCCGCGTACACCGCCCACTGCCTGCCACACATCGAAATCCGACGCCAACACCGATCGCAGGCCCGTGGCGCCGTTGGTGTCGGGGGCGCCGTCGCGCTCAGACACGTCCACGCTGCTCTCATCCGCAGCGTTGTTCTCCCGATCCACGTCATTGCTCACGTCTCGGCTCATCCTTGTTCCTCTCCCCTCACTCCCGCAATCACGGTGAACGAAGGATTGTAGACAGTCGGGACACCGCGCCGGGTCACCAAAGCTCCCTTCACGCGAAGCCGCGTACCGATCTCGATGCAGTGCACCTCTGGACGGCCCAGGAAGGCAAGAACCAGAGAGTCCCCTCCCACTTGCAGCATGACATTGAGCGCGGATCTTCTCCCTGCCCCGGGATAGGTGATGGCCGTGACGACACCGCGCAGATTGATGCGGCGCGAACGGCTGTTCATCGGACTTCCGAAATCTCCGGTCCGCGAGCCGGCAGAGAGATCTTGGGAGCCTCCGCCGTTTCATCGTCAGTCCGCTGCTTGGGGACCTCCAGGGGCAGTAGATCGCGCGGCGGATGCGGGCTCTGGCCACGCGAGACCACCACCAGATCGAGCACATCGTGCAGGATGGTCGCTGCAGCGGGGCTGTCCGTGGCTCCCTTCCCCGTCACGGTGGCGCGCAACAGCCAACGGGGACCATCAATGCCCACATACCGCACCGGGTTGACCTTCGTCTTGTCCGAGGTGGGCATGGTCGCCAGAACCTCAGGGCCGTACTCGCCGTCGACCTGACGCGAGCGGCCTCCCTGAGCAGCGATGGCGGAAATCAGTTCCGCCCGAATGTCCTCCCACAGCCCCTTGGACTTGGGCGCCGCGAACACCTGAAGCTGAAGTGCCGAGTTGTCCTTGATGTACACGGCACCGAGCACGATCTTGCGGCGTTGATCCACCGAGAATTGGATCGTGGCTCCCGGAATCGTCGGAAGCCAGAGTGCACCTGCATCGAGCAGGTCACCACGGTCGGGATGATCCGTTTCGTCCCACGGGCCCACACCCGGTGATTCCTCGGACACGGAGTGCTCGACAACGGTTGCGCCATCGAGGACGTTCTCGCGTTCCTTCTTCCGGGAGAAGAATCCCATATCTTTCGCTTCCTCACAGTTGCCCCACTCGCGGCGGGGCGATCTTGTCGGGCCGCGCTCTGCCTCACGGGCGCGAGCGCGGCGTGCAGATACTCAGTAGGCGCACTCCGTGCACACCGGCAACCCGTCTTCCTCGTAGGCAAGTTGGGACCGATGGTGTACCAAGAAGCACTGAGAGCAGGTGAATTCATCGTCCTGTGCAGGAACGACGTTGATGGACAGCTCAACGTTCGAAAGATCCGCGCCGGGAAGCTCGAATCCCTCCGCTGCCTCTACTTCATCCTCGTCAACAGAACCTGACTGCTGCTCGGAGCGGCGTGCCTTGAGCTGCTCCAGGGAATCTTCCCGCAGCTCTTCGTCCTGCTTGCGAGGTGCATCGTAATCGGTCGCCATGGTAGCTCACGCTCCAGTCGTCTATATATGTTGTGTCAACCCAGACATCGCATCATGCCGAGGTCCGCGGGCCCGGACGCCCTGCACTGACAGAACGCCCATTCTGTTCATTTGTTCCCACTCTTGTTGCTCGAGTGCGCCCATAATGTACCAGAGAATGGGAGCATTTCCCACAATTTTTCACCCAGGTCGGTAAAAGGTAGGACCAACCAGTTTTTTCTCCGATGCCCGATGAGGTGCCATCTCGGTACAGTCATGGGCTCTGTGACCACAAGAGCGTGCTCCACGTCCACCACGGCCGAGCGGCTTGCGCCGGGTAGACTCATCTCTGGGCGAACACGCCCGCCGTGTCTCCACCTCTCGGACGGCAATGGGTGGCACCCTTGACATGAACGCTGGACGAAAGGGAGTCATGATAAGACTCGAACTACTCGGGCTCCAACCAGATGGGGAGAACCTGACGCTCAATGATGCCGAGGGCAATCGCTATTCCCTTCCCATCACCGATGACCTGCGTGCCGCCCTGCGTAGAGACCTCCGCAAGGTTTCCGAGGAGGGGCAGGAAGCACGGCAGATGAGTCCGCGCGAAATTCAGGCTCTCGTGCGAGAAGGCGCAACGGTTGAAGAGATCTGTGAACTCGCCTCACTACCAGCCGCCCGGGTCTCGGTTCTGGCCCATCCGATCATGGCCGAACGCGAGCACATGGTCCGCAGGGCCTGCGCGCTGGTCTTGGGACGCGAAGTCGGTTCTCTGACGCTCGAGGAGCTGGTCACCTCACGTCTGGCTCACCGCAACGTGGACGTCCAATGGATTACATGGGATGCGGTTCGCAAAGCGGGAAGTCCGTGGACCCTCTCCTTGTCCTTCACCGAGAATGACAGCAACCGGTTGGCCACATGGACCGTTGATCTGGATCGAAAAAGTGTCGAAGCGCTCGACGACGAAGCCCGGGACCTGTCCGAGAATCAGGTTCCGCCCCAGAAGGCCTCATGGCAGCCTTCCGTCCTTCCCACACCCAATACGTCCACGGCTCGTATCGATGACGTCCTGGCCACGCTCGATTCCCAGCGAGGCAAGCTCCAGCCGATGCCCTCGATCGAGGAACTTGAGGCCATGGAAGAGCCCGAGGTTTCTGGCTCCCACCCCGCTTACGATCCCGAATTGGGCACGGCGGCTTCACCGCACGTGCTCCCGCACCACACTCCGATGTCCGCGGCCACACCATCGTCGGCAGAGGGATCCTCCGGCCGGGAATCCGACCACTCCCGAGGTGAATCCGGTGGCGGCGAGCCCGGCGAGAACGAGGGAGGAAACCGTGATGAGCAGCGCACCTCCCCCGCACTGTCACTCGCCAAACCTCTGGACGAGGACGGGGAACCCGCTCAGGACGAGTTGGAGGAATCAACCCCATCACACGTCGAGGCAGAGCGAGGGCGCAAGAAACGGAACAATCGCCCCACCATGCCTTCTTGGGACGAGATCGTCTTCGGACGCAAGGATTGATTCGCACGGATGACACCCGCGACGTGAGGCACCGACAACGCCCTGGTTGCAGAGATCTCCGCGAATCCTAGTCCGAAGTCTCGGGACTCCATGCGCTGCGCAGCGGCTCCGGGCCCATTGTCGCGTTGGCCGTTGCCGCAGTCATGTGGCGCAGATGATGGTGACGGCACAGCACCTCGTAGCCGACTTCGCCGGAATTCGTGTCCCCAATGACCACCTGTTCTCCCTCGGTGACCATGATTCCACCAACTGTGCGGGCGTTGTGCGTGGCACGTTTTCCACACCAGCACAATGCACGCACCTGGAGTACCTCGACGCGATCGGCCAGTTCAATCATGCGGGCAGAGCCGGGAAACAACCTCGTGAGAAAATCCGAGGTGATACCGAAGCCATAGACGTCGATCCCGATCTCATCGACGATGCGTGCCAATTGCTCGACCTGTTCGGCGGTGTAGAACTGCACCTCGTCGCAGATGAGAAAATCGACTTTGTAGCCGTGGGTGAGATCGTGCACCACACTCTTCCAGAAGTTGGTCTCCCCCAGGACTTCCCGCGCCTTCTCCTTCAGTCCGATGCGTGAGGACAACACCCCGGCGCCCTCTCGGTCGCCGCGGGTAAAGATGAGGCCCCGCTGTCCCTGCTGCTGGTAGTTGTAGGCGGTTTGCAACGCGAGGGTGGACTTGCCACAATTCATCGTTCCGGAATAAAAAACCAACTCTGCCATCAGACCATCTCCACGATGAGGGGAACGAGCATCTCCTCGGGGGTCAGCGAGCCGTGCACTCCGCGCATGAAGGAGTGATTCGGTTCGAGCGAGCGGGAGTGGATGAGGGACAGCGTGCCTGTCTGGAAAACGAGCACGTCGCCCATCACCTCGAGCGCCTTGGATCCCATGTCGCCAAAGAGGCCGCTGGAGGTCGCCTGTGCCTTGGTGAGAACGTGGGATTTTTCCTTCAGGACATCTCGCCAACGCTCGGCCACCTCGTTCGGCCGAGAGGTGTACAGATGGACACCTCGTTCCTCACCGGACACGAGATCGACGTCGCGGATAAGCGAAGGATTCTCGCCAATGTCCAGCCGCTCGGTGACGTCCACCATGCCGTGGTCCGCAGTCAGGACAATGAGTGTCCCGCGCGGAACCGACCGCGCCAGCCGCCCCAGCGCAGCGTCCAGTATCTCGAGTTCACTCACCCATTCCTCGGAGAGCCATCCTCTCGCATGACCCGCGTGGTCAATCTCGCCCCAGTAGAGGTAGACCGCACTGGCCCCTCTGCGCAGTTCTCTCGCTGCCGCCGCGATGCGATCGTCCACGGTGTCCGCCGGGGCGGCGGGCGCTCCGCGCAACGCGCACAGTGTGAGCCCCGAGCCCACGTACGAGCGCGGTTGAACGAGCCGACATGCATTCGCAGCCTCCCCAAGCTGTTCGAAAAGCGTCGGGGCCTTCTGCCACCGTACCGGCTCCAGCGCGGGATCATCCCATTTGATGAGCGAGAAGTTTCGACCCGAAGCCGGAGAACGCAGCGAATAGCTCATCATGGCGGTGGTTCCGGGCAACTCGCCTGTTCCCACCGCGGTGATTGCAGCGGCCGTCGTGGACGGAGCAACGGTGGTCAACGGCTCCAGATGAGTCCACGAACGCAGGTTGGCCGCGTGCCCGGACCTGGCCGCGAGATTGAGTTCGCCAAGGCCGTCAACGAGAACGACACACACTCGCTCGGCCTGCGGAAGGCCGAGCATCGCGCGGTCGCGCGCCGACGTCGTTCCGTTCGACGCCGTCGTCAAACCGACGGCGTCAAGGGCGGCCGAGAGACTGGCCCGGGTCGAACGCTCCGTTGGAGCAAGGAAGCTGGCGGGCAGGGCATGCGGGCTCATGCGGTTCTCCTCATACAGCTCGTGCTGCCAGAATTGCGGAAAGCTCATCGATGAAACGCAACCCCTTCCGGAAGGTCGACTCGTCGAGAGTGTGGTCCAGCACGATCTCGCCGTCGTCTCCCGTGATGGCAGCCATGTATCCATGATCGGCATCACAGTTGGGATTGTCGCATGTCGCCGGGCGGATGTCATGCTGCCATCCGGCCCCCCAGCGCAGCCGCATGTGCACCGATGCAAGGGCGCCGGCCTCGGGACCGTCGGCGACACGACGTCGGATGATCTGAAAATCCTTGACCTGTTCGAGATTGACGAACTGGGTCGTGGTGATGAATTCGCCTGCCTGATTGAATTCATAGGAGACATCGGAGACCACCACGAGCAATCTGTTGCCCGTTACCGCGAACGCGGCGATGGAGTCATACACCGAGTCCTGATCGAAAACCGTCTCCGGGCGAACGAAGAAAGTCTGGACGCTTCCTCGAGATCCCAGCGCCACCATGACATCGCCGAGAATTGGAGAGTCCGTGGATACCTGGGAGGCCAATTCTGCCAAGAATTCTTCTCTGCACTCAGTCAACACCGCCTGATTCTCTCACTTCAGGTGCCCTTGCGCACCCCGCGCGAGTTGAAGGAGGTTCCCTCGTCACCAAAATCACGGTGGATCGGCGCGCTCGTCTTTGGTCTGAGCCCATCAAACCGGGATACTTGGGTGCATGCGTGAATCAGCTGTTGGTGACATGGCGGAGCACATCGTCGATATCGATGTATCGACCGAGATGCGCACGTCCTTCCTCGAGTATTCCTACTCGGTGATCTATGCACGTGCACTGCCTGATGCGCGCGACGGCCTCAAACCCGTGCAGCGGCGCATCCTCTTCCAGATGGATCAGATGGGGCTGCGTCCCGACAAGGGCCATGTGAAGTCCTCTCGTGTCGTGGGCGATGTCATGGGACGTCTTCATCCACACGGCGACGTTGCCATCTACGACGCCATGGTACGCATGACCCAGCCGTTCACCATGCGCCTGCCGCTCGTGGACGGCCACGGCAACTTCGGTTCCCTTGACGACGGCCCCGCAGCTCAGCGTTACACCGAAGCTCGTCTGGCACGCTCGGCACTGGCCATGACGGCGTCCCTGGATGAGGACGTCGTGGACATGGTGCCCAACTACGACAACACCCAACTTCAGCCCTCGGTACTTCCGGCGGCCATCCCGAACCTGCTCGTCAACGGTTCCTCGGGCATCGCGGTGGGTATGGCGACCAACATGCCACCGCACAATCTGGTGGAGGTCGTGGCCGGCGCTCAACATCTTCTGCGCCATCCGGATGCAACCCTGGATGAGCTCATGCGTTTCATCCCGGGGCCGGATCTTCCCGAGGGCGGCAAGATCGTTGGATTGGACGGTATCCGCGACGCCTACGCAACCGGACGCGGCATCTTCCGTACCCGGGCGACCGCGCGCATCGAGAACGTCACCGCACGCAAGAAGGGCATCGTCTTCACGGAACTTCCCTACCTCGTGGGCCCGGAGAAGGTCATCGAGAAGCTCAAGGATGCGATCTCCAACAAGAAGGTCAAGGGTGTTTCGGGCGTTCAGAACCTCACCGATCGCCACCACGGCATGCGCTTGGTCGTCGAGATCAAGAACGGCTTCAATCCCGAGGCCGTGCTGGCACAACTGTACAAGTACACGCCACTGGAGGACTCTTTCGGAATCAACAACGTGGCGCTGGTGGATGGCCAGCCCCGTACCCTGGGGCTGAAGGACCTGCTGCGTGTTTACCTCAACCATCGCGTTGAGGTTGTGCGCAGGCGTTCCCAGTTCCGGCTCGACAAGGCTCGGCGCGACCTGCACCTGGTGGACGGGCTACTCATCGCGGTTCTCAATATTGACGAGGTCATTGCCGTCATTCGTTCCTCAGACGACGCCTCTTCCGCCCGCGAGAGACTGCAGCAGGTCTTCGACCTCAGCGAGGAACAGGCAGATTACATTCTCGAGCTGCGGCTGCGGCGCCTGACCAAGTACTCGCAGATCGAGCTTGAGGAACGCCGCCGCGAGCTGCTGGAGCAGATTGCGGAGCTGGAGAGAATCCTCGGATCCCAGCAGGAACTCCACAACTTGGTGGCGACCGAGCTGGCCGAGGTGTCCAAGGCCTTCGGTACCCCGCGCCGGACCGTGTTGCTGGAATCGGACGGGATGGCCGAACAGCAAGCGCTCAAGGATGTACCGTTGGAGGTTCAGGACGGCCCGTGCTGGGTCATGCTCTCCGGTACCGGTCTCATCGCCCGGTCCAACGAAGAGCAGGCGCCCACGCGCGAAGGAGGGCGTGTGGCTCACGACGCCCTCGCAAGCGTTGTGCCGGCAACCGTTCGCGGGCAGATTGGCGTGGTGACGAATCTCGGTCTACTTCACCGGCTGGACGTTCTGTTGGCTCCCGCCATTCCTTCGACGACGACGGCACCCTCGCTCGCGGGCGGAGTACCGCTCAAGGACCTCGTGGTTCTGGAGAAGAATGAAGTTCCGCTGGCTCTCGTGGAACTTTCCGGGGGTGCTGCTCCTCTCGCACTGGCCACGAGGAATGGCCGCATCAAGCGGTTGACGCCGGGCTATCCGGCCAAGGATTCCTTCGAGGTCATTTCTTTGGCCGACGGCGACGAGGTCGTCTCGGCACATCACGCCGAGGACTCGGACCAGATGGTGCTCGTCACCAGCGATGCCCAGCTGCTGCGATTTGGCGCGCAGAGCGTACGCCCCCAGGGCCGTACGGGTCAGGGCGTCGCCGGCATTCGGCTGTCCGAAACAGCACAGGTGATCTGCCTTGGCGTGGTTCCCAGCGACGACATCGCGGGCTCCTACGTGGCAACGGTGTCCGGGAGTACGTCCACGCTTGCGGGAACGCTACCCGGCTCGGCCAAGGTCACGCCACTGGATCGCTACCCCGCCAAGGGTCGCGGCACCGGGGGCGTGCGTGCCCAGCGCTTCCTGCGCGGAGAGGATTGCCTACAGTTGGCCCACGTCGGGCCCGCACCGCTGCGCGCGGTGGGCGCTGGCGGCCAGAGCGTTGATCTGCCCGAGCCGGACGAACGTCGCGATGCCTCGGGAACCGCCCTGACAATGCCGGTTGCCGCAATCGGCTGAGGACCATCGACTCACGGTCATCATCGAGAAATCCGGTCAAGGTACCACGTCCACAGGGGGGATTGTCCAACCCCGGTCATCCCCTTCAGATGTTTCAGTCCTGCGGCTGGGCCTGGGGGGCGCGCAGCGCACGGTACATGACGTGAGTGTATCCCACCTGTTCAAAGCCGAAGTTCTCATAGGATTCGACCGCTCTGTGAGGGTCGCTGGCGTGCGGGTCGACATCGGCATCCAGACCGGCGAACTCGATACCGTCATTCTTGTACGCGGCCATCGCAGCGCTGAGGAGCGCCGTCAGGATGTTCTTTCCACGCCACTCGTTGTAGACGGCCACCTCATCAATGTAGCCCTCTGACCAACCCAACGCCTCCCAATCCTGTTCGTAGCGTCCGGACAGAAGATATCCGGCCACGCGGGGGCGGTCTCCGCGCCGATCCATGGCCACGAAACTCCATGTCTTCTCCGTGGCCTGGCGCTGACTCCGCCATTCCTCCGGGCTGCGCGGCGGCATTTTTGCCAACTCGTAGTAGATGGTGTTGTGTGCGTTGCGTACATCGTCCATCAGCTCGTCCGTGAGCTGTTCGATGGTGACGAAAGACGGCAACTCGACCTGTTCAATCGGCCCCGTGAGGGCTCGTCGCATTTGAACGTACGACCGACTCAGTCGGAACGAGGCTCGCTGGAGCAGGTCCACAAGGAACTGGTGGTGGTTGTCCACATGCATGACGGCACCGGCCGTGCGCACATGACTTTGGATCATGTCCTCCGCAAGAGCGAGCTGGATCTCGAGAAGACTGCGCCCCAAACCACGGTTCCGATAGTGAGGATGGACTCCACCGGAAAGCCTGACCTCGGCTTCTTCACCGGGTTTTGCGGGTATGCGAGCCAGACCGTAGGCGATGAGTTCACCGTTCTCTCCTCGGACGGCCATGGCACGCCACTGGTAGGCGGGATCGAACGACTCCAACACTTCATCCAAGGAAGTACGGTACAACGTGCCATCGTTCTCCTCCATCACTCTCGTGAGGATGAGGATGTCTTCGGCCTGATCGGGTCCGATCGGTACCCATACAAAGGACTGTGAATCTTCTGCCATACGTCTCCTGAAACCTGAGTGGGCTCGATTCTACCGGCAAAGTCGAAGGTGTGGAGCGCGGGGCCTCTCAGGCATCAATCATGTCCAGATTGATGTTGTCCGCTCCCTCCACGATGAAATCGCGACGCGGTGCCACTTCGTTACCCATGAGCAGCTCAAAGACCTTCTCGGCCTCTCGCAGCGCTTGTTCATCCTCCATTTGGATCCTGCGAAGCGTGCGGCGCGCCGGATCCATGGTTGTTTCGGCAAGCTGATGGGCATCCATCTCACCAAGGCCCTTGTAACGCTGGATGGGTTCCTTGTAGCGCTTGCCAGCGCGCTCCAGCTTCTTGATCTCTCGATGGAGCTCGGCCTCGGAGTAGGTGTAGATGTAGCGTCCCTTGCGACCTCCAGAACCCGCGACCTCCAGACGATGCAACGGTGGCACCGCGGCGAACACCCTGCCTGCCTCCACCAGAGGGCGCATGTAGCGGAAGAAGAGAGTCAAGAGCAATGTGCGAATATGCGCGCCGTCGACATCGGCATCGGTCATCATGATGACCTTGCCGTAACGGGCCGCGTTCAAATCGAAGGTTCTGCCGGAACCCGCTCCGACCACCTGAATCATGGATGCGACCTCGGCGTTCTTCAGGATGTCCGCGGGTGAGGCCTTCTGGACATTGAGAATCTTGCCGCGGATGGGCAGCAGCGCCTGGAACTCGCTGTTGCGAGCGAGCTTTGCAGTACCCAGTGCCGAGTCCCCCTCCACGATGAAGAGCTCCGTGCGCGCGACATCCTCGCTACGGCAATCGGCGAGCTTCGCGGGAAAACTCGATGATTCGAGGGCATTCTTGCGGCGGGAGATCTCCTTGTGCAGGCGAGCCGCGACCCGGGCGCGCATCTCCGCGACCACCTTCTCCAAGAGCCGCTGGGTTTCTATTTTCTGGTCACGCTTCGCGGAGGAGAGCAAGGCGCTCAGTTCCTTCTCGACCACCTGCGAGACAATGCCACGCACTGGCGCGGTACCCAGAATCTCCTTCGTCTGCCCCTCGAACTGCGGCTCCGGCAGCCGGACGGTGACAACGGCCGTCAGTCCCGCCAGGACGTCGTCCTTCTCGATCTTCGGGTCCTTTGCCGTGATCTTGAGGCGGCGTGCGTTCGTTTCGATGAAGGAACGCATCACTTTCATGAGACCCAGCTCGAATCCCCCGAGGTGCGTGCCTCCGCCCGGAGTGGAGATGATGTTGACGAAGGATGCCTCCTCCGTTTCGTAGCCACTACCCCAGCGAAGCGCTATGTCCACCGCGCAGGTTCGCTCCATCTCGCGGGTCTTGAGGTGTCCGCTCTTCTTGTCGAAGACCTGAACGTTCTCCTTGAAGGTACCCTCGCCACGTAGCTGCATCGTGGCGGTGACCGCGGGATCCTTGGCGAGGAAGTCCACGAAGTCGCTGGTTCCACCCTCGAAACAGAAGGACTCTATGCGCGGCCCCCCGGTCTGCTCGGCGGACTCGTGCGGGGAGGATTCGCTGTCCGGCTGGACGGGCTGGCCGACTTTGGCAAGATCCACGGCTGCGGCCGACTTCGCCGGGACCTCCGGTGAGGCGCCCTCGCGCTCGTCGATGATGGTGATGGTGAGGCCCGGAATGAGGAAGGCCGTCTGGCGTACTCGATCCACCAGTTCGTCGTACTTGAAGTGGGCCGACGCCGGGAAGATCTCCGGATCCGCCCAGTAACGCACTCTGGTTCCGGTCTTCTTGCGAGCAACCTTGCCCACGATGTCCAACTGCGAGGACTCGGTGAACTCGGAAAAGGGACTGTGGGGACCCGGATTCTTGCGTCCATCCGTGTACCGTCCGGGCACACCCTGGCGGAACTGCATCTGGTGGGTCTTGCCACCACGATCGACCTGGACGTCAAGGCGAGCCGATAGTGCGTTGACAACTGAGGCGCCCACGCCGTGCAGTCCACCCGAGGCGGTATAGGAACCCCCACCGAACTTTCCACCGGCATGAAGTTTGGTGTAGACAACCTCCACACCGGTCAAACCCACACCCGGAACGATGTCAATGGGCACGCCGCGGCCGTCGTCGACGACCTCGACCGAGCCATCGGCGTACAGACGCACGGTGATGTTGCTCGCGTGGCCTTCGAGAGCCTCGTCAACGGAGTTGTCGATGATCTCCCAGAGGCAGTGCATGAGGCCCCGGGAGTCGGTTGATCCAATGTACATGCCCGGGCGTTTACGGACAGCCTCAAGTCCTTCGAGAACTTGAAGATGCCGGGCTGTATAGGCTTCGCTGGTCGTCACGTCCAACATGCTACGTTGTGCCTCCGACAAGTTTTGTCTTCGCCGCGCAAAGGCGAACAAATTCACGCGTCGTCCGCTTGCTCCACACGACGATGACGCCGTCGGGTGCGAGGCCTTGGTGCATGCGCGCGGGGCGCACCCGATCTCTCGGCTGCGCCCCGGCGGTGGTCTTCCTCGGGCCCGTCATCCTCGTGGAGTTTCGGACCATTCATTTGTCGTCCCGGTAGCTGTTCAACTCCCGAATCCGTTGCCCGGTCCCGCTGCGTGGGGCGGGGAAAGGACTCACTTGATGCGTTCGCGTTCGTCCTGAACTCGTACAGCTGCTTCCTGCAACTTGTCCAAGTGTTGGTTGGCGTGGTGTCCACAGAAAAGAAGCTCGCCGTATGGCATGACCACTCGCACGTAGGCTTGAGCGCCACAGGCATCACAACGATCTGCAGTTGTCAGCGTCTTCTCATTAGTCATTGTTGCGTTCACATCTTCATCAAAGCATTTGGGCTCGAAAACATTCCCACCACAGACTGCGAGTTCACCCCCGGCGGAATATCTTCCGCGGGCAGGGAGACCGGGCAGGGGGCCACCGCCGAGCTGTCCTTCGGTCGCTTGGGCAACTAGAGTTGCACGGTACAAAGGAGAGGTATGGCCGGATTTGCGGTAGTGGACGTGGAAACGACGGGACTCAATCCCGCGTATGACCGAATCATTGAGATCGGCATCGTGGCTCTCGATGAACAGGGAGAGTTCCTGGAGGAATGGACGAGCCTGGTCAATCCGTTGCGTCCCGTCACCGCCCAATTCGTGCACGGCATCAGTGACGACGACGTCGCCGCGGCACCCACCTTTGCCGAGCTCCTGCCCGAGATCTCCTCCAAACTCGAAGGACGAGCCATCGCCGCACACAATGCGGCCTTCGACATCGGATTCCTCAACGCCTCGTTCAAACGATCGAGCTTTCCCATGGAACTACCTCTGGATGCGGCCGTGTGCACGATGGAATTGTCGAAGATCTATCTTCCCCACGGACGGCACTCGCTCGTGAGCGCTGCCGAGCGAGCGGGAATAAGGCTCTCACATCACCATCGGGCCCTTGCGGACGCATGGACCGCCACGGAGCTTCTACGGGTATATCTGGAGGCCGAGACGCGCGGACAGCGCTACCTGCCGCAGGCGATGTCGCGTACCGGCAGAGTGACCGAACCCGCATCGTGGATAGAGGCGCAGATCTGCGCACACAAACTGACATGGCCGGTGGCACTGTTCTGAGTGCCTGTTCCAAACACCCGACCGGAGCCCCGTGCACGTCTGTGGGGAGGGGCACCAGTTGGTGTCCCTCCCCACAGGAAGCTTCTGCTGTGAACCCTCAGAAGTGATTCAGCCCATCAGTCCAAGTAGTCGCGCAGCACCTGCGAACGGCTCGGGTGACGCAGCTTGGACATGGTCTTCGACTCGATCTGACGGATACGCTCACGCGTCACACCGTAAACCTTGCCAATCTCATCGAGAGTCTTGGGTTGGCCGTCCGTCAGTCCAAAACGCATCGAGACAACACCGGCCTCACGCTCGGACAGGGTGTCGAGAACCTGATGCAGCTGCTCCTGAAGCAACGTGAAGCCCACGGCGTCCGCAGGAACAACGGCCTCGGAATCCTCGATGAGATCGCCGAATTCGGAATCGCCGTCCTCACCCAGAGGGGTGTGCAGCGAAATTGGTTCACGTCCGTACTTCTGGACCTCGACAACCTTCTCCTCTGGCATGTCCAACTCCTTGGACAGTTCCTCGGTGGTGGGTTCGCGGCCCAGATCCTGAAGCATCTGGCGCTGTACCCGGGCCAGCTTGTTGATGACCTCCACCATGTGCACCGGGATGCGAATGGTTCGAGCCTGATCGGCCATGGCTCGGGTGATGGCCTGTCGAATCCACCACGTTGCATAGGTGGAGAACTTGTAGCCCTTGGTGTAGTCGAACTTCTCCACCGCACGCACAAGTCCGAGGTTGCCCTCCTGGATGAGATCGAGGAAGAGCATACCGCGGCCCGTGTAGCGCTTGGCCAGGGAGACGACCAGTCGCAGGTTGGCTTCCAGCAGGTGGTTCTTGGCCTGCGCGCCGTCACGAGAGATGGCGCGCAGTTCGCGGATGTACAGACGATCCGAGGAGGGGTCCAGTTCACCGGACTTGAGGATGTGTTCGGCGTAGAGTCCGGCCTCGATGCGCTTGGCCAGTTCGACTTCCTCTTCCGCGTTCAGGAGGGGAACCTTGCCGATCTGCTTGAGATAGTCCTTGACGGGATCCGCAGTTGCACCGGCAACGTGAACACGCACGGCCGGTTCGTCGGATTCATCCGAGTCCTTCATGGTGAAGGCACCCTTGCGCGACAGAGGCGGTTCGTCGGTCCGCAGCTTGGGCAGCTTCAGGCCGGGGACAACCGCCTTGATCGGCCCGGAACCGTCATCATCGCCGTCTTCGGTTTCTTCGTCCTCGTCGGGCTCCACATCCTCGACATCGACGTCGACATCATCGAGCGTCTCGGGCTCTTCGGGAGTGCTGCTCGCGGTGACCTCGTCAGCCGATTCCTGAGAGGTCGCCTCTTCTGCGGCCTTGGCGCGAGAGCGGGTGGTCTTGTTCGCCCCCGCCGTTTCCTTGGAAGTCTTGGTGCGCGAAGCGGTACGCTTCTTTGGCGTTGCCTTGACGTCCGTGGAGATATCTTCCGGAGTGTTCTCGGAGCGTTCGCGAGTGGCAGACTTTGTAGCCACGTGACACCTTTCGACGAGGGACATGAACATGATGGACAATCCATCATACCGGTGCCGGGCATGATCCAGCACATTGGCTTCAACGTCAAGAGGATGAAAGTTGTTCCCGGAACTTCTGGGCAATTTTCGCGACTGTTTCCACATCCTTTCGGATACAGGCATTCGCGCATTTCGAGAATCCACACATCGGCGTCTAAAACCTTCCCTCTCGGATCAAACCACAACCCTCATTCCCGGTGTTTCCATGGGCATGCACTGCTCACATGGCATAAGCCTCCGGCGGCGGGCAGGTGCACTGCAGGTTGCGGTCGCCCCAAGGCCCGTCAATACGCCCCACGGGTGGCCAATACTTGTCCTCCGTCAGTTGCCTGATGTACTCGGGATCCCGTGTCCTTCGGCGAGCGGAGGACACGGCAGGATAGGCCGCCACTTCTCTCGAGTAGCCGTGTTTCCAATCCGGCACCATGAGCGACTCCGCGGTGTGCGGCGCATTTCGCAGCGGGTTGTCTTCGCGACTCCATTCTCCCGCACCAACGCGTTCGGCTTCGGCGACTATCTCTTCAATGGCGTCGCAGAAACGATCCAGTTCCAGCAGATCCTCCGATTCTGTCGGTTCAACCATCAGGGTCCCCGGTACCGGGAAACTCATCGTGGGAGCGTGGAAGCCGTAGTCAATCAGGCGCTTGGCGACGTCGTCGACGGTGATTCCGTAGTCCGACTTGAGCGGACGAACATCGAGAATGCACTCGTGACCCACGAAGCCTCCAGGGCCGCGATAAAGAACTGGAATCCGGTTCTCCAGTCGTTTGGCCACGTAGTTTGCCGCAAGGACCGCTCCAACCGTCGCCTGCCGCAGTCCGTGCCGCCCCATCAGTCGAATGTAGGCCCACGTGATGGGGAGGATGCCAGCCGATCCCCAGGGGGCTCCGGACACGGCACCTTCGCCCGGGCGATCTCGTTCCCACAGTCCGGGAAATCCCGGGAGGAAGCGTGCCAGATGTGCCTTGACTGCGACCGGCCCAACCCCGGGGCCTCCCCCGCCATGAGGAATGGCAAAGGTCTTGTGCAGGTTGAGGTGGGATACGTCGCCACCAAACGCCCCGGGCTGGGCATGGCCAACGAGAGCATTCAGGTTGGCACCGTCTATGTAGACCTGCCCTCCCGCGGCGTGTACCCGCTCCGTCACTTCGACGACATCGGGTTCGAAGGTTCCATGCGTCGAGGGATAGGTGATCATGATGGCACCAACGTGTCCCTCGTGCGTGGCGAGCGCTCGCTCCAGATCTCCTGTGTCAATCGAGCCGTCCGGCGCCGTCTTGACCACCACCACCTTGAATCCGGCCATGACTGCAGAGGCCGCGTTGGTTCCATGTGCCGAGGCTGGAATGAGGCAGACATTGCGTTCTGTCTCGCCCCGTGACAGGTGATAACCCCGGATAGCCAAAAGTCCGGCAAATTCGCCCTGACTGCCGGCATTGGGTTGGAGACTCACCGCGTCATAACCAGTTATGTCGGCCAACCATGACTCCAGATCCGAAACCACCTTCTCATATCCCGCCAGGTCCTCTCGCGGGGCAAAGGGATGTATCCGTGCGAATCCCTCGTAGGTGATGGGTGTGAGTTCAACCGCCGAGTTGAGCTTCATCGTGCACGAGCCCAGCGGGATCATGCCGCGGTCGAGCGCGTAATCCTTGGCCGCCAACCTGCGCATGTAACGCATGATCCGTGTCTCGCTGCGATACGCATGGAAGGGTCGCTGCGGCAGGAACTCATCGCTTCGTCGTTCCCGCGGATCGATGCCAAAACTCTTCTGGCTGACGATCATGCGATTCTCGAAGCCAGCGTCCCCACGCGCGCGGCGCAGGATGGGGCCGATGGCCACACCGATCCGCGATCGCACCTCGTCCGTTGTGAGTTCGTCGCACGACAGGCGGACGGTGTTCTCGTCGGCAACGAACACCGTGATGTTCTGTTCCAACAGCGCCTGCGCAACTTCAACGGCCGCCGCAGGAACTCTCAGGGACACTGTGTCGAAGAAGACCTCGTGGAGGATGTCGCCTCCGAGCTGTTGGAGCTCGGAGGCCAGAGTGCACGCCTGATCGTGGATCTTCTTCGCGATACTCCGCAATCCCTCCGGCCCATGATAGACGGCGTACATTGACGCCATGATCGCCAGCAGGGATTGCGCTGTGCAGATGTTGCTCGTGGCCTTTTCTCTGCGGATGTGTTGTTCACGAGTCTGCAGCGCCAGTCGCAGCGCAGGTTGTCCCCACACATCGCGCGAAACTCCCACGAGACGGCCGGGTAGTTGACGCTCGTTCTTCTTGGTCGTTGCGATGTATCCGGCGTGCGGCCCGCCACCGCCCATCGGGACTCCAAGGCGTTGAGAAGTTCCGGCAACGATGTCCGCTCCGAGTTGGCCCGGAGACTTGAGCATGGTGCACGCCAGCAAGTCCGCGATCATGACGAAGGAACCACCGACTTCGTGAGTACGCGCGGCGAGGGCTTCATATTGGGCGGAGGACAGCAACCTGCCCGACGCTGCCGGGTACTGCACCACGAGGCCCGCCAGACCCTCGACATCAAATTCCTCATCGATGTCCACCTCCACCAGTTCCACCCCCAAGCCATCGCAACGAACCTCCAGCACAGCTCGCGTCTGATTGAAGATGTCGCGGTCGATGGCGATTCGATTGTGGCGGCGGTTGGCCCTCACCGCGAGCGCAACGGCCTCGGCCGCCGCGGTCGCTTCGTCGAGTAGTGAGGCTCCGGCGATCTCCATCCCGGTCACCTCGCTCACCATGGTTTGGAAGTTCAGCAGCGCCTCGAGTCTGCCCTGGGAGATTTCTGGCTGATAGGGGGTGTAAGCGGTGTACCAAGACGGATTCTCCATAATGCCTCGGCGGATGACCGCGGGAGTGACCGTGTCATAGAAACCCTGGCCGATCATCGAAATGCGCACGGTGTTGCGAGAGGCGAGTTCGGCGAGCTCCGCGCTCACGCGCGCTTCGTCCTGTGGGACCGGCAAGCTCAGCCCAGCGCGTTGAGAGGCGATGGAGGCTGGCATGGCGCAGCGCATGAGTTCCTCCGCACTGCTCACACCCACGGTCTCCAACATGGTCTGGCGGTCGCGGCCCAGAGTCCCCACGTGTCTCGTCACGAAGTCCGACATCACGACTCCTCAATGAACTTCTGATAGGCCTCGGCGTCCATGAGTTCTCCTCGCGACGCAACCTCGATTTGGTAGAGCCAGTTGGCGTGCGGATCATCCGTGGCGAGTTTCGGATCGTCGACGACGGCATCGTTGATCGCGGTGATCGTTCCGGTGGCCGGCGCAACCAAATCGGAGACGGATTTGACCGATTCAATTTCTCCGCATGCCTCACCTGCAGTGACGGCGATTCCCGCCTCCGGCAGATCCACATAGACGGCTTCGTCGAGGGCTTGGGCCGCATAAGCAGTGATGCCGACGCGCGCCGGGTTGTCCAGGCTCATCCATTCGTGATCGGCTGAGTAGAGGCGGTCCTCAGGGTAGTTCATGGTTCCTCCATTGTGGTGAGACGGTGGTCACGTTCAGCTCAATTGTCGCGTGTACGGAAGGGCAGCGAGACAATCGTCATTGGCAAGATCTTTCCTCGCACATCAACCTCAACGTTCATGCCAATGGACAGACCCGGACGTGCCCGGGCCAAGGCGATGGGCCAACCCAAAGACGGCGACAGGATCCCGGAGGTGACAACCCCGATCTCCTCACCCTCGCGATGAATGGCGCAGCCTGCCCGGGCAGCTCTCCTGCCCTGTCCCGTCAGGCCGTAGAGTTCCCACACCTGAGAGCGTTGCGCCAGCCCCCGTGCGCCAACGAATCGGTGTTCTGTGACAACCCGGGTCAGGCCGACATCAACGGGTGCCGTTTCTCGTGTGAGTTCGTGCCCATACAAGGGCATTCCGGCTTCGAGCCTCAGAGAGTCTCGCGCGGCCAGCCCACACGGTATGAGGCCTTCCTTCTCTCCAATCTCCAATATCCTGTGCCACAACCGCACCGCCGCGGAGGCAGGTACCATCAGCTCATAGCCGATCTCGCCGGTGTAGCCCGTGCGTGCCAGGCGTACGGGGACGCCATCAATGCGCAGCTCGATCATTCGGTAGTAGCCGAGGTCGTCAACCTGCCGGGCGGCGTGGCCCGCCAGCTCTCTCACCATCGCGAGCGAGCGCGGCCCCTGGACGGCGATCATTGCCCGGTGCAAGGTCGTGTCCGTGACACTGACACCGTGGGTCAGCCCCTCCGCCTCGCAGTGGGCCAGAGACCGAGCAGTCAGTTCGTCACGAACCAGGAGCCTGTTGGCGGCGTTGGCGACAACGAGGAAAGACTGTTCACCGAGGCGATAGACGATCAGATCGTCGAGGATCCCACCTTGCGGATCGAGAATCAACGAGTAACGAGCCCCACCAATTGGCATCGTTGAAGGAGTGTTGACCAGACTGACATCCAGGCAGGACCCCGCCAGGGGACCCTCCACTTCTATTTGGGCCATGTGCGACAGGTCGAAGATCCCCGCCCGGGTGCGTACCGCCTCATGTTCCGCTCGGTCGGAGCTGTATCTCAGCGGCATGTCCCACCCCGCGAAGTCCGTGAGTGTGGCCCCGAGATCCCGATGAACGTGGTAGAGGGGTGTCTGTCGCAATGTTTCCATTTCTTCGCGTTCCTTCACATCTCATCGTGGGAGCCGAGACGAGGAGCTGTGGCCGACGTGTCCGAAACCACACATCCCTCTGATGAATCTACTCCTTCTTCACCCGCGGCGGTGCAACTTCAGCGTCACATGTACCGTTGTGAGCTGCAGGGCGACCATGAATCTCAACCCGGTTGGAGCCATCCGGGCTGGACCCTGCCGCACAGGGAGTCGGCGAGAAGCTGGGCCAAGGGGTAACCGGAGTCTGCCACGAGAGCCTCCTTCACATACACGGCGGCCAGTGAGTTCTGGCCATACCACCACAGCAGGTAGGCCACTGCCGACAGGGCGCAGGGGTCGTCGTCGGCTGCAAAGGCAGCGCAATGACCCAGCAGATTGACGAGATTCTCCAGATGGTCCACGTCCGGTTTGGCTCGCATGGACGTGGCCAATCCCCGGGCCAGATCTCCAGCACTCACATCCGCGAGGGGGAAACCTTCGCCCGGGTTGACACCATAGTGCAGAAGCCGATCACGTACGCCCACATTTCTGAGTGCCCTGTTGGCTCGTCCGAAGAAAAAGGGAACATCGCACATACGCGCGCGCTCCTCGCGGTCGTTCCATTGTTTGATGAGCGCATCCCACTCCAAGCAAGCAAGACGCTCGTCTGGAATCTCTCCCATGAGATGGGTGTGCAGCCAGGCCTCCGCGCAGTTCACAGCCTCGAGCCTCTCGCATGCGCTGCGGCGGACAACGACTTGTTGCGAGGCCTCGGGGCCTCCTGGAGCACTACCCGAGTAAACCAGAGCGGCAGCCACCGGGCGGGACTCCAACTCACTCCACGGTCGTGGGAGCATTGCTCCGTCCACAACAAGTCCCCACTCGCTGGTGTCCGTGGCGTAGGTGGAAAAGACCTTCCCCGGCGATTCATCCAAGGCCTCATCCACCATGTCGCCGATCATGCTCAAGGTATCAAGCTGCTCGGGATCGAGCTCATTCAAATCGGAACAATAGAGGACCAGAACGGCTTGGGCGATGCCGCTACCGTGAAGCGCCCTCGCAAGAGCCAGGCCCGTCTCCAGATCCAGAGCGGACTCCTCCAGATCCAATGTCATCACCGGACCAAGACAGCTTCGCGTACCCGAGGCATCTTCTCCTCTGCTCTCCAGCGCGAGGAAGATCAGATGGTGGTTGGGGCGATATCCCAGGAGATGGGGGATGAGAACAAGGGCCTCTTCGGGCCCGTACAAGGTGATTGTGTGCATGTGCCCATCCAATCCGTCGGCTCGCGCGGAGCGCCGCTCTGTCAGAGGCGCTGTGGATGGACATCGCACGAAGCCAACTTGGGGAAACCCAAGGCTGCCCGGTTAGACTGGGCACCATGATTCTCGACCTGCCCGCATACCGATCAGCAGTCTCCGAACAGGCATTGGCAAGCATCGATTCCATTGTGTGGCTCATCCGTTCGGCCCATGAGGATTCCGTGGCGGCAGAGATGCTGGAGCCCGCCAGGGCGCTGCTTTCGGGGGGCAAGAGGACCCGGGCCAGCCTGCTGTGGGCAGGCTATCGATGCGCAAGCAATGCGCCGGGCGAGACCGCAGTGCGAGCCGGCGCAGCCCTCGAGCTCTATCATGCCTCCGCCCTGGTCCACGACGATGTCATTGACGATTCGGAGACCCGCCGTGGGCTTCCCGCCGCCCACACGGCCTTCAGCGCCCGACACGGGTCTCGCCGCTGGTTGGGCTCGGCCACCGAATTCGGGAACGCCGGCGCAATCGTTCTGGGAGATCTCCTTTTGTCCCAGGCAAGTGTGGAGTTCCACGAGGCCACCCATCTCGTGGAACCGGATGCCGGATCCTTGGCCCTGAGCCAGTTCCTCAAGATGACCGTTGAGGTCGCCTTCGGTCAGTACTTGGACATCCGGGCCGAGCATCAGCCGCTCGCGGAGACGCCCGAGGCCATCGAATCAGCCCTGGGCGTTCTACGTCACAAGAGCGCGAGCTATTCCGTCGAGTTTCCGCTGGCCATCGGAGCGCTGCTCGGTGGCGGAAGTTTGGAGCTGGCCGCCCAGTTGCGCCGAATCGGCCGACCACTGGGCGAAGCCTTCCAGATGCGCGACGACGATCTGGGCATCTTCGGCGATCCGCATGTCACCGGCAAGCCCGCTTGTGGCGACATCGCCGAGGGCAAGCGTACGGTTCTTCTTGCGCTGGCACGTGAACTCGCCTCCGAGACCGACCGACAGTGGCTGGATTCCGTCCTGGGCAATGAGATTTCGGACGACGACGTCGCGCGATTGCGCCGCATTGCCGAGGACAGCGGAGCTCGAACCCGTCACGAAGGATTGATTCGTGAGCGTGAAGTCGAGTCCCACCGTATGCTTTCCGAGCTCAAGGCCCGGGAGGAAGGCATCGAACTATTGGGCGTACTCATCGGCGAACTCGAAGGACGCCACGCCTAGAAGCCCGAATCGGGCCAGCGCTCCCGCTCGGAGCGGACCGGCGGCGCGTCCCGGTGCGCTCACCATCCGACCCCATGACAGTGCCCACCATCCGAAGTTCGGATGGTGGGCACTGTCATGCCGGGCTGCGCCCGACAACCAGAATCTTACGGCTTGATGACGCGGACTAGAGCGCCAAGGTCTGACACAGGCGGCGCACCACGTGAATCCGCCCCTGACGCAGGGCGTACAGCGGAGCCTCTCCGAGATCCTCGTTGTCCGTCAGCAACCAGCGCGACGCTTCGTCGTCGCTCAGACCGGCGTCCTTGAGGGCGGTCACGGTTCCACGCAACGATCCCAGTGCATCCCATCGACCCTCCTCACACACCAGCTGGTCACGATGGATGGACAGGGCCTGCGACTCGCCGCGTCGCACGGCCAGAAGCTCATTGGCAGCGACCATGGCGCGCACATCACGCAGCCGCACCTCCAGAAGGTCGGCAACTTCGGGCACTGACAGCCATTCGTTTTCATCGTGATTCGTCACGAAATCAGGCTACCGGACCGAATAGTCGGAGCGAAATCCAGTTCTTCGTGCGGTTGCTGTGGAAACATGCGTCCGGAACCGCTATTGTCACAAGTGCATCATTTGTAACAGAATGATCACGTATCACATCATTATCAGGCATTTCGATGAAGATCACTCGACACGTCGCCCAAGAATCACCGGAGGTTCTCCCTTGGCCAAGCACTCCCGAGTCCTGCGCGCAACAGGGGCCGCCCTTGCCGCAACCACAACGTTGGGTTTCTTTGCCCCGGCGGCGAATGCAAGCGCTCTTGCATCGAACGAGCCCACCCAACACATCCGCAACAAGAATCCGCAAACGAAGCTCAAAGTTGTGAAGTCCGTTCCAACCAAGGCGATTACCGTTGTGAAGACTGCGTCGACGCACATCACCCACGTGGTGAGTTCGGGCGAGACCCTCTGGGGACTTTCCCGCCAGTACTCGACAACGGTCGATGCCATCGCCGCCGCCAACGGGATCACTGACACCTCGTATCTGCGCATCGGCCAGAAGCTCATCATTCCGGGCGCAGCCGATTCCTCCGCTGCCCCTGCCCCCGCCGCAACGAGTGCCACGACGGGCGTGAGCGCTCAACATGTGGTCTCGCCCGGAGAGACCCTTTCCGGAATCGCCAGCCGCTACGGTACAAGTTCCGGTCAGCTCGCTGCATTGAACGGATTGTCGGACCCGAACCGTATCTACGTGGGGCAGGTCCTCACCATCGGCGGTTCGACCCCTGCACAGACGGAACAGGCGCCGTCGTCGTCCACTGTGAGCAACACCTTCCTGCATTACACCTACTCCAACGAAACCAACGCGGCCGCGAACTCCAACAAGGCCTCCCTGGACGCCGGCACCGTCCCCTCGCGGGCGGACATGCAGTCAATCATCCGCAGCACCGCCATCGAGATGGGCGTGGACCCACGTCTGGCTCTTGCGCACGCCGAAGTCGAGTCCCACTTCGATCAGTCCGCGGTGTCCCCGGCGAACGCCGTCGGAGCCATGCAGGTCATCCCTTCCTCGGGAGAATGGGCGTCGCAGATGGTGGGACGTCCTTTGAACCTGCTCGACCCTCATGACAACGCCGTCGCTGGCGTTGCAATCATCCGTTGGCTGCAGAACAACGCCAGCTCCATGGACGAAGGCATTGCTGGTTACTACCAGGGGCTGGGTGGCGTCCGCAAATACGGCATGTACTCGGACACCGTCAACTATGTCAACAAGATCCACACCGCGATGACGAACTACTGAGGCCGTTCTCATCCCCCCCGGGGTGAAGGCTCCCCATTATTTCAACGCGCGGCCCCGCTACAGTCAGTGGGGCCGCGCTGCCGGTAATCTTGGCTTGTGGTGCATGCAGACTCCCTCACAGGCTCCGTCGTCGACGGACGATACGTCATCACCGAGCGCATCGCTCGGGGTGGAATGGCCACGGTGTACCGTTCCCGGGACAAGCGGCTGGAGCGTGACGTCGCCGTCAAGCTGATGCATCCGCACCTGGCCGAGCAGCCGAACTTCACCGAACGTTTCAACAAGGAGGCTCGCGCCGCAGCCAGCCTGTCCAGCCCCTACGTCGTCTCCGTACACGACAGGGGCGTCTGGAACACTCCCGACGGCTCTCACGCCTACCTCGTCATGGAGTACGTGGCCGGACCCGACCTGCGTTCAGAACTCACCCGTCTGGGTAGCTTCACGCTGGGAACCGCGCTGAAACTGGTCGAACAGACTCTCCAAGCATTGGCCGCCTCACATCGCGCCGGACTGATCCATCGCGATGTCAAGCCGGAGAATGTTCTGCTGACCAGTGCTCTGCCACCCGTCAGCGTCTTCGAGCCTCCCGAGATCCATGCCAAGGTGACCGATTTCGGATTGGCGCGGGTCGTTTCGGCGACGACGACGGCCTCCTCGACAGTCATGGGGACCATCAACTATGTGGCCCCGGAGATCATCACCAGTGGCTCGGCCGAATCCTCCTCGGACGTGTATTCGGTGGGGATCATGTTGTACGAGTTCCTCACGGGCGAACTCCCCTTCCATGCGGATGCTCCGATCGCGACGGCATACAAGCACGTCAACAGCCCGATGCCGCGGGTGGGCGACAAGGCGGACTGGTTGCCGCCATCGATCGATTCGTTCATCGGCCTACTGACCGCCAAGGACCCGAAAGATCGTCCCGCCGATGGCTCCGCAGCGCTAACTGCTCTGCGCGCCGTGGTGGCGAGCATCGCCGAGGAGAATCTCATTCGGCGTATTCCGGTCCTCCCCTTCCGTTCGGTGTCCGGCTCTCCCTCCTCCGTGGAGGAGCCCCCTGCCCGGGAGCCGGCGGCTGCCATGCTGCCCGGCTCGACCTCTGCCATTCCTCTCGTCGACCCATCTCATGGGTCAAGCGCATCCGCGATTCCGGAGACGTCCCCGGAATCCTCCGAGTCGTCCGCCGACTCACCGAACGACTCGACCACGCCCTTGGCCTCATCGCATACGGTCAACCCCACCGCACCCCTTGTCCAAACCACCGACGTGAATCTTGAGACATCCACGGCGGGCGCCTCCAGCTCGGCGCTCGGAGCGTCGAGCGCGAAGACCACGAAGCGGCGGCGGGTGGGCGGCGCCATCATCGCCCTTCTAACCGTGATCGCACTCCTGGCGGCCGGGTGGTACTTTTTCATGGGGCCGGGAAAACGTGTCCCGGTTCCGGACGTGGTCGGGCAGACCTACGCGCAGGCCGAGGAGATTCTTGCCGCCCAAGGTCTGGAGAGTCGCCGGGTCAGCCAGTACCACGACGACGTTCCGCCCGACGAGGTCATCTCCACCGATCCAGCGCCGCAGGGCAGCATCCATCCCAGCGAGGCGGTGACAGTCATCGTGTCGTTGGGTATCGAACAGGTGGAGGTGCCGGACGTTGTCAGTCTGCCCATTGAGGAGGCTCGGAGCCTCATCAACCAGAATCGCCTGGATCTCACCGAAGAGGAGGCGTATTCCGAGGAGGTTGCCGAAGGCCACGTCATCTCTCAGAGCCTTCAATCCGGCGAACGAGTCAACCATTCGACGCCCATCACGCTTACGGTCTCCAAGGGACGCGAGCCCATGGCCGTACCGAACATGGTGGGCGAGGAGGAAGCCGATGCCGTGGCCGCGATCGAGAACGCGGAACTGACCGCCTCCACCGAATACGCCTTCTCGGATACCATTGCCAAGGGTGTGGTCATCGATCAGGTGCCAAAGGACGGCACGCTCTTCCGCGGCGACTCGATGACTCTGACCATATCGAAGGGGCCGGAGTTCGTTGAGGTCCCCGATGTCTTCGCCATGGCGCACGACGACGCCGTCGCCACACTCGAGGCAGCCGGGTTCACCGTCAAAACCGAGTATGTGCTGGGAGGTTTCTTGGGGCTTGTTCGCGACCAGACGCCGGCTGGTGGGCAGACTGCCCGGGTGGGCAGCGAGATCGTGATCTCAGTCGTCTAGCACGCGGGTGGCTCCGCACACCGTGCGGAGCCACCCGCATGAACAAGTGGGCGTGGAGCGTTGAGCTGCGCCTCAATTGGCAGCCATCAACGCTCCACGCCCACGAAGAAATCCAATCCCGCGGCGGGCTGCTCACCGGCGATCACGATGCCCGTCAGAATGGCTCCAGCGCGATCTCAGTTCTTCGTCACTGCGCTCAGCTGCTCGGCGACCAGGAACGCCATCTCCAACGACTGCTGATGGTTCAAACGGGGATCCACGAGCGTCTCGTAACGGACACCCAGCGTGTCCTCGACGATTTCCTCGGAGCCGCCGAGCACCTCCGTGACGTCGTCACCCGTCAGCTCCACATGGATTCCACCCGGATGCGTTCCCGCGTCCTGATGCACCGCGAAGAAGCCACGGATCTCGTCCATGATGGAGCCGAGGCGGCGGGTCTTCAAACCATTCGCGGCAGATATCGTATTGCCGTGCATGGGATCGGTCACCCATGTGACCGGGCGGCCATCGGCCTTGACGGCCTCGACCAGAGGAGACAGCAGGTCGCAGATTCTCTCCGCCCCCATGCGGGTGATGAATGTCAGACGGCCGGGCTCCGCCTTGGGATTGAGCTTGTCGATCAGCCTCAAGGCGTCCTCCACGGTGGAAGTGGGTCCGAGCTTCACGCCGATCGGGTTGCGCACATGGGAAAGCATCTCCACGTGAGCCCCATCAAGTTCGCGGGTACGCTCCCCGATCCACAAGAGGTGCGCCGAGGTGTCGTAGGGCTGGCCGGTGCGCGAGTCGATCCGGGTCATCGCGTCCTCGTAGGGCAGCAACAGCGCCTCGTGGGAGGAGTACATGTCCACCGTGCGCAAATTGTCCATGTCCACACCCGCGGCGCGCATGAAGCGCATGGCGCGGTCGATCTCGGCCGCGAACTGCTCGTAGCGGGCGTAAGCCGGGTTGGTCATGAAACCCTTGTTCCACTCGTGGACCTTGGACAGATCCGCGAAGCCCCCCGTTGTGAATGCACGCATGAGATTCAGAGTGGAAACCGAACGCTCGTACGCCTCGATGAGGCGGTGAGGATCGGGTGTTCGTGCCTCTTCGGTGAACTCATGGCCGTTGACGGCGTCGCCCATGTAGGAGGGAAGGCTGACTCCACCAAAGGTTTCCATCGGATTCGAGCGCGGCTTGGCGTATTGACCTGCCATGCGACCAATCTTGACGATCGGAACCGACGCCCCGTAGGTGAGCACCACCGCCATCTGCAGCAGGGTGCGAATGCGCATGCGGATCCGTGATGCACCGGAATCGCCAAAGGATTCCGCACAGTCCCCACCCATGAGCACAAAAGCTTCACCGCGCGCCGCAGCCGCCATTTGTTCGGTGAGTTTGTCCGCCTCGCCAGCAAAGATCAGCGGAGGAAGGGAGCGCAAATAGGACACCGCCTTGTCGAGCTCGGCCTGATCGGGCCAAGCAGGCTGATGTTTGGCTGGCTTTTCCTGCCAGGCCTTGATAGCGGCCAGTGTTGCCTCATCTGCGTCCTCGAACATGAGGAAGAGTTTATCCCGTGACGCGGGCTCTGCCGGTGCCCGTTCTCATCCAATGGACGAACGGGCACTGGCAGAGCCTTGCACTGTTGAGTTCTCAGCCGCCGGGCAGGCATGTGCTCCGCGCCTCCGGCCGGCAGGTGTCTCACCAGCAATCAGCGAGCGTGTACTTCCTGACCGAGCTCGCTCATGGTCTCCACGAACCAGTCCTGAGTGATGTCAAAGGCCTTGGCCCCCTTGATGCGCGGGAAGGCGATGTTGGTGAGAACGTTCCCGTTCTCCTCGTCGTGGCCGATTACGCCGGGCTTGCCCGCGAGCGCGCACTCGACGGCCAGATCGACCATACCCTTGATGAGACGCAGATCATCAGCATTGGCGTGCCATGCGCGGGAGAAGTAGCCCGACTTCTGGACCATGACCTTCTCCGCACCGATCTTTTCGGCAAACTGCTTGGCGAACCACTGACCCGGGTTGATGGTGTCCAGCTTGACGTGGCCGAACGGATCGCGCGCGACTTCCTCGCCGGCGGCCTGCTTCTCGGCAATGATTTCCTCGACGCCCGCACCCTCGGAGAGGAAGATGTTGACGTTGCCGACCTCATCCATGATGGCGCGCAGGCGGGTGGCCTCGGCATCGATGTCCAGAGCCATCTCCGGTAGGTACACGGCGTGCACGTCCCAGCGCTCCTGAGACAGGCCCAGCGATGGCGCCCACTCCTGCTTCTTGACCCAGTTGTGGTAGTAGTTGGCGGCTTGAGCGGTCAGATAACCACAGTTGCGGCCCATGACTTCGTGGACGATGAGCATGCGCGGGTTGGAGCGGTGCTCGCCGATGATGTGCTGAGCGAAATCGGATGCCTCTTCCGCGGCTGTCATGGCGCCGAGGGACTGCCGAATCGGGATGATGTCATTGTCGATCGTCTTGGGAAGCCCCACAACAGTGAGCTCGTAATCGTTCTCGTGCAGGAAGGCTGCGAGATCGGCGGCGGTCGTGTTGGTGTCGTCGCCACCAATGGTGTGCAGAACATCCACGCCGTCCTTGCGTAGCTGCTCCGCCGCGACTTCGAGGGGGTTCTCGCCTTCCTTGACGAGGCCGCGCTCCACGAGATTCTTGGCATTGGTCAACTTGACGCGGGAGTTCCCGATCGGGGAGCCGCCGAAACGATGCAGGATGGCGGCATTCTTGCGCCCCTCCTCATCGATCACGACGTAGTTGCCCGTGAGCAGGCCGTGGTAGCCGTACTGGTAGGCGATGATCTCCACATCTGGAGCGATCTCGTTGTAACGCTCAATGAGGCCGCCAACGGCGGAGGACAGACAGGGGGCGAAGCCACCGGCAGTGAGTAGTGCGACGCGACGGACAGTCATCGTTTACCTTCCCAATTGACAATTGTGGTGCACACGGCCGGACGCGGTGTTCGGCCAGCGCAATGGGACACAGATGTGCCCGGTCTCATTCTACCGGGCGGTACGCTGGTATCCATGCCAGACAGGACAGATCCTGAGATACCCGAGGACGAGTTTGCCGCTCGCTGGGCGGAAATCGCCGCGGACTTATCCGATTTGGATGACATCGATCCGAGTACTTCGAATGAGACCGCCGTCAATTCTCCCAGAACAGACGCGCCGGAGGATGGCCATTCGTCCCACCGCACGCTGTTGTCCCGAGACAACGACCCTTTGTCCGACGACGAGTTCGAGGGCGAGCCAGCCCCCTCGGATTCCCATGCCTCCGGTCCCAGAGATTGGACACCGGCAGAGGAGGATGGACCGCAGGAGGACGGGTTTCTCGATTACCAGGACGCAATCGATGTCCTCAATCCTGTGACGGGCCCTTCCTCGGCAGGTTCGCCCAACTCCGCGATGCTGTGGCTGTTGGCAGGAGGATTCATTCTTGTCAGCCTTCTCATGGTCTTTTCGGTCATCCCCGGGGGCGGCGTCTTTGGAGGAGCACTGGGGTTCGTGGGTTTCGGTTGCGGGGCATTCGCGGCCTTCGCCTCCTCACCACACGAGGAAGATGTTGATCCGTTCGACGACGGCGCACGGCTCTAGTGGTGCCGTCGACTCACGCTGGGCTCCTCGATGCCCCGATGGCACCCAGCATCGCGAACGCAATGGCGAGAAGAACCTCGCCATCAGCTGTCGGAGGGGTGTTCTAGGCTGGCATCCATGAAGGATTCGCTTCGTACACCCACTGTGGGCCGCCGCCTCGACCTCGATCGTCACGGCGCTGCCCTTGGCCAGATGTCAATTGAGGAACTGGGCACGCCGCTGGAGGAGGTCACGTTCGTCGTCGTCGATTTGGAAACGACCGGCGGTGCCCCCGAGCTGCATTCCATCACGGAATTCGGCGCGGTCAAGGTGCGCGGCGGAGAAGTAATCGGCGAATTTGCCACATTGGTGGACCCCGGCGTTCCGATCCCTCCCTTCATCACCGTGCTCACGGGGATCACCACGGCCATGGTCTACGAGGCTCCGGACATCTCCTCGGTCATGCCCGCCTTCCTGGAGTTTCTGGGATCCGATCCGGACACCGTTCTCGTGGCTCACAATGCCCGGTTCGACGTCAGCCACCTCAAGGCCGCCGCCTCCGGACTGGAGCTGGCCTGGCCCAAGGTACGCGTGGCGGACACCGTCAAGCTGGCCCGACGGGTCTTCACCAGAGACGAAACCCCCAATTACAAACTTGCCACGCTGGCGAGACTATGCCGGGCCACCGTTACTCCCACGCACCGCGCGCTGGATGACGCTCGCGCAACGGTCGATGTTCTGCACGCGATTCTCGGGCGTCTGGGCCCGCTCGGCGTCACACATCTGGAGGATCTCGTCACGGCGTCGGATCCCGTTCCCGCAAGACGGCGCCGCAAAGCGTCGCTCGCCGACGGGCTACCCCGTTCCCCCGGTGTCTACCGCTTCATCGGTCCAGGCCACGAGGTGATGTACGTGGGAACTTCCATCAACATCCACAAGCGGGTGCGCTCCTATTTCACCGCTGCAGAGACCCGCAAACGCATGGCCGAGATGGTGGACCTGGCAATCGCCATACATGCCACCCCCACCGCCACGGTACTGGAGGCTTCCATTGAGGAGCTGCGCCAGATCGCTGAATTCGACCCTCCCTACAATCGTCGCTCGCGCAGACCGGAGAAACGCCCGTGGCTTGTTCTCACCGAGGAGGCCCATCCTCGTTTGAAAACCACCCAGCGGTTGCCAATCGAGGAGATGGACGGCGCTCTCGGGCCATTCACATCGATTGCGCAGGCCCGTCGCGTCAGCGAGATCATTGTCGAGGAAGCTCGGCTGCGCACGTGCACACCCCGCCTACCTGTGTTGCCCGGAGAATCGGCATCCGCCTGCCACCTGTGGTCAATGGGGCGTTGCAGCGCACCCTGTGTCCAAGCACCGGCCACGGGCGGCTCCCCAGTTGACGCTGCTCCCGTTGCACGGACCCGAGGCATCCTGCATGGGGACAACGACTCCATGTGGAACAACCAGATGGCACGCTTTGCTCGGCTCGCCGAGCAAGAACGCTTCGAACAGGCGGCCGCGGAGCGCGACAGGTTGGCCTCTCTCATGTCCGTCCAGCGCCGCAAGGAACGAATCCTTCCTCTCGTCAGGGCACCGCAGGCAATCGCCGCCGCTCGTGAGAAGGACCGGTGGGAGATCGCAGTCATTCGCTTTGGGAGGTTGGCCGGCACCGCCAGCACGGAGCACGGAGAGAACCCGCCCGAAGTTGCGGAGAGGCTCGCCGCGCAGTGTGAGCGGGTGGACCCTCCCGGCTTCGCGGGGCAGGTGGCTTCAATTGAGGAAACGGAGATCCTCCTCAACTGGCTGTGGAGGGAGAACACCCGTCTCTTGAGCTTCGATGGCCCCTTGCCACTCGCGCTGCCACGTCGCTCGGCGGCGCGCCATCGTGTGCCCCAACGGGAACAGCTGAGTGATTTAGACTAGGGAAAGAAGGCCCTTCGTTCCCCCGGTGTGGTTTGCGATTCTCGTCTCGGAAACCATCCTGTCAGGGCGAGGGAACCAACCTTCTCAGCCGTGTACCCCTTTGAAGGAGATCATCGAATGCTCACCGCTATTGTCCACATCGACGTCGACGTTGCGCTCATCCCGGAGGCGGCACGGGCCATTGCTGCGATCGATGGCGTCTCCGAGGTCTTTTCCGTCACGGGCGACCACGATGTCATCGCCATGGTTCGCGTCAACGAGCACGAGGAACTGGCAACCGTTATTCCGGGACACATCGGAAAGGTCCCGGGAGTCACCGGCATCACCACCTATCTTGCTTTCCAAACCTTCTCGCAGGAGATGTTGGACGAGGCGTTCCACATCGGATTGGACTGACACCCAGCTGTCCCGGGCCCACCCACGGGTACGGCACATGGTCGGTGGCTCCAGCAGCGCCCGGACCGGACAATCGGACAACTCTCCCCGACGCGGGAACACAGAACAACGGTGGCCTCGTAAGTACTGAATACTTACGAGGCCACCGTTTCGATCGGACAGGGGTTCTCCGGTTGATCAGACGGTCATCGTGTACCTGCCATCGTGTCCTTGGAGAAATCGACCCAACGCCTCAACAACGAGTCCGCCGCTCCGGAATCGATGGCCTTCCCGGCAATCTCGATACCACTGGCCAGTCGGTCAACCAGTGGGCCGTCCTCCGGGCGAACCCCTTGGAGGCGTCCGTCGGCAACGAAACCCGCAGCGGCATTCAGAACGACGGCGTCTCGTACGGCACCGGATTCGCCGGCGAGCACACGGCGGGCGACGTCCGCATTGTATGCGGCGTCCGCACCGCGCAGGTCTGCAACAGTGGCGGCCTTGATGCCCAGCTGAGAAACAACGTCGATCTCGTGGTAATCCACGGCGCCATTGCGGATCTCCCAGACCTGATTGCGCGCCACCGCCGAAAGCTCGTCCATGCCGTTGACACCGCGGAACACGATGGACGACGTGTTCCGCTCGGCAAGCACGCCTGCCACGATGGGCGCATGCGTCTTGCTGGCAACACCGATCACCGAACTCGAGGGCCGGGCAGGATTGGTGAGGGGTCCCAAAAGATTGAATGCCGTGCGTACGCCAAGCTCCCGGCGGGCTTGAGCAGCGTACTTCATCGACGGATGGAACACGTTCGCGAAGATGAACGTGATGCCCAGTTCATCAAAACAACGGCCGACCGCGTCCAACGACATGTTGAGGTTGACCCCCAACGCCTCCAGGCAGTCTGCGGAACCCGAGGATGAGGAAGAAGCGCGGTTGCCGTGCTTGACCAGAGCAACACCACCGGCGGCGATGACCAGCGCCGCCATCGTGGAAATGTTGACCGTCTGGAGCCTGTCTCCGCCCGTTCCCACGATGTCCAGCACCGGCCCTTCAACCTGAATCGGAAGGGCGTGCTCCAACATGGCGTCGGCAAGACCCCGCAGCTCGTCGGGAGTCTCCCTCTTTGTGGCAAGAGCGGCGAGGAAGCCCGCCAGGACCACCGGGGAGGTTTCGCCGGACATCACTTGGTCCATCGCCCAGGCGGTCTCCTGAGAGGTGAGATCTTCCCTGCCGATGAGTCGCGACGTCAGTTCGGACCACTGGTACTGGTTCGTCATGCGATGACCTTGTTCTGCAGCACCGAGGCCACTGTCTGCGACAGGACTCGCGGATCCACTGGGAACGACACAGTCGCGGCAGCTCCCGACCACCTGGACAGCCACTCATCCTGCTGGCGGCCAATGAGGACGATGAACGGGATGCTCGGATCGATTTCATCGTGGACCATCTTGCCCAGCCCCATGCCTCCGAGCTTCGGGGTTTCCGCATCGAGGATGAGGAGATCGAAATCGCCCTCCTTGATGGTCGAGAGCGCCACTGCCTGGGTGGCCGTCTCCGTCCACGAGATCTCCGGAAGCCCCTTGGCCGCACGACGCCCCACCGCGGCAAGGATTTCGCGCCGAGTGGTCGCATCATCCGAGTAAATGAGGATGTTTACCGTGTCCTCAACCGATTTCTGGGACGCGAGCTCCTCGGCCATCTCAACCTCCATGGGTGTGACTACTAGATGTGGGTATACGTTGCGAGCGATACACCACCAAAGACTTTGCGGCGATATACCATGGCCCATACTACCGACTTCACGTGCACGATGACGTCTCGCGTCGCCGTTTGACGGCGGAGTGACTCCCTCACGCCACAGAGAAGCCGCCAGAATGTCCTTTCAAGAGTCTTGGCTGATGGCTTAAAACCCTGTTACCCCTGCCACCTCAGGACATTGGTCCTTATACTGAAGTGAAGACTTCGCTGGTGAGATGTCCACTCATCATGTGCCGCAACTCCACGTCCGCAACCATCGGGCCTCGCAGGTGTGGCACATGGGATCGCACTCCCGGCGAGGCACCGCAGGGCTACTTCGCCCACCGAATCATGGAGGAACTGATGGCAACCTATACTCTTCCCGAGCTTCCCTACGATTACTCTGCTCTCGAGCCGCACATCTCCGGCAAGATCATGGAGCTTCACCACGACAAGCACCACGCCGCCTACGTGTCGGGTGCAAATGCTGCACTGGAGAATCTTGCCGCAGCCCGTGAAGCTGGCGATCTGTCCAAGGTCAACCAGTTCTCGAAGGACCTCGCCTTCAACGTTGGCGGTCACACCAACCACACGATCTTCTGGAACAACCTCTCCCCGAACGGTGGCGGCCGCCCCGAGGGCGAACTGGAGGCAGCCATCAATGACTCCTTCGGTTCCTTCGACAAGTTCCAGGCACACTTCACCGCAGCCGCAACTGGGATCCAGGGCTCCGGCTGGGCCGTACTTTCCTACGACTCCATCTCGGGCAAGCTGAACATCTTCCAGCTGTTCGATCAGCAGTCCAACGTTCCCGTGGGCCAGATCCCGCTCTTCATGCTCGACATGTGGGAGCACGCCTTCTACCTTGACTACCTGAATGTCAAGGCCGACTATGTCAAGGCCGTCTGGAACATCGCCAACTGGCAGGATGTCGCGGCTCGCCTCGATGCAGCCGTGGCAAAGACCGAGGGACTCATCCTGCGCTGATGTGCCTCCATTGGTCGTTGATGCACCAACGACCAATGGAGGGAGGGGGTCTCACGTCAATTGACGTGAGACCCCCTCCCTCCATGTCACCGCGATACACCGTTTGTCACGCCCCCGTGACGTGGTGCTTTGAGAACCGTTCCTTCAAGGAGTTGTTGACCATGGTGAGGGCCGAGGCGATGGCCATGTCCATGTACTGATAGGTGCCGGGACGTCCCCCGAAGAAGACGTCCCGCCGTGCAGCGGCTCGCGCACGGTGGGCCAACAGCCTCTCACGGTCAGCCGCAGTATTGACGCGATAGTGGGCTCGTCCTCCCGCCCGGCGAAGCGGGAGAACTCCCGGAAAATGATCGAACGTTCCCTCTGGTAGTCGCGTTCGAGATGGAAATGCCGGAGTTCGCTGATCCGGGTGTAGGGCACCGTCGTATCCCCGTGATTCATGACGGCGCAACCCTGATGGTCGCCCATCGCCACGACTTCCCTTTCGAAATCGACAGTGCGCGAGGACAAATCGCCCTCACATTGATCAAAATATCGGTCGAGAGGACACGTGTACATCACCGGTACATGCCCGACGACGGCGTCGCGATTGAGTGGTTGGGAGATGTCGAAGAAGTCGGTGTCCAGGAACACTTCGATGCGCTCGTCGTCGACCATACGCCGCAACCAGACCGTGTATCCATCAACCGGAAGCCCCTCGTGGGTGTCGTTGAAATATCGGCTGTCGTAGGCGTAGCGCACCGGAAGCCACGAGCGCCGCCGCGGACGCGGCGGGCCTGATCACCAAATCGGCGGAAATGATGGCGAGATGAACACCCCAATCCGCGTTCGTGGGAATCGTCCTTCGGTTTCTACGGGGTGGCGCGATCCATGACGATGGCCAAACCTCTGGGTAGGAGAGGAACGACAAGAACATGGTGTCCCTGACCCGATCGGGTCAGGGACACCATGTTCTCGGATTCTGGGTGCGCCGGGAGAGGACATCGCGGATGCCGCGCCCCGGCAGGTTCACTATTCGGTGGGAGTGGCACCCGGTTCGCCAGCGGACTCCTGTGCCGGTTGGAAGCCGAGGATGTCCACCACAACCGCCATGGCAGGCGAAGAGGCGCGGGTTTCGGAACCATCCGATTTGGGCAGGAGCAGAAGCATGCGGGAGCCAACCGTGGCTCCGTCGAGAGAATCGAAGACCGTCCCTTCACCCAGAACAATCTTCTGCGGCCCCATGACCGTGGATGGGATGCCCATCCACGAATTCTCCACCATTGCGTCATCCCACGAAGCCGCGGCATAGGCGATGAACACTCGCGAGTCCTGACCGGTCACAACGGGGCCGGTACCCTTGGCGATGATCTTGCTGGTCAGCTCGGATGGTTCTGGTTCGCGGTCCTTGATGTCGAGCTCGGATACCGGTTGCCCGATGGCCCCTTCCATCTCAACGGGAAGCTCGGCCTCATCTGTCTCGACTGTGGCGTCGGCCTGCCCCGCGCTGTCGGCAGACCAACTATCAACGATTTCGATGTAGAAAACTATGGTGTCGGTGCCCGAAATTCCCGCACTTGGCCTTCCTTCGGCGCGATAACCGTACTCCGACGGCAGGGAGATGATGACCCTGTCACCTACGTGCCTCCCAGAGAGAGTGTAGCTCCACCCCGACACCAGACTCGGCAGCGAGAAGTCCGCGGGCTCGCCGCGCGAATACGAGTTGTCGAAGGGCTCGTCCTTACCCCACACCTGACCCACATAGTTCACGACGAGCAGGTCATCAGGGCCGATCTCGCGGCCATTGCCCTCCTCAAGAATGCTCACCTGCATGGTTGCCGGTGGTTCCGCATCGGGAAAGGAGAAGACGGGCATTTGCCCGTCCTCGGCCGTCACCGTGGGCATCCCCTCGGAGGAGACAACCACCTGCGGGGCCTTCGTCTCGGAAGGCGAAGGTTGGGGTGAACTGGTGCTTCCCGGGGTGGTCGGGCTCGACCCTGCCGAGCCCTCGGCCTGGCCACTGCACGCGGAAAGAGCAAGAGCCAATCCCGCCGCCACGAGTGCCGCGGTAAAACGCTGACGCATAGTGCCTTCCGAGTGGATTTTAGTGGAACGACTCACCACAGGCGCACGAACCCTGTGCGTTGGGGTTGTCGATCGTGAATCCTTGGCGCTCGATGCTGTCCGCGAAGCCAATCGATGCTCCGTCGAGGTAAGGCTTGGACATCTTGTCCACGATGACCTCGACACCATCGAAGTCACGAACAAAATCGCCATCAAGGAAACGCTCGTCGAAGTAGAGCTGATACATGAGGCCCGAACAACCACCGGGCTGAACGGCGATACGAAGGCGGAGGTCATCACGACCCTCCTGCTCCAGCAGCGCCTTGACCTTGGCGGCCGCCTCATCAGTCAGGATCACGTTGTGTGTTTGGGTATCGAGAGTCTCAGACATGGACGTCTCCACCTTTCTAATTGGATTCTTGTATCAGAGTAGTGCGCAACGCCCTCGCTCTGCCAGCGAGATCTACCACGCCGTGTCAAGTGCGCTCATGGCGTAAGACGTGATCACCATGTCAGCGCCGAGCGTTGACGTAACGCATTTCACGGTGTCGCACGCTGTCGCCGCACTTACTCCCAACCCCACGTACGTGCTACACGTTCCAAGAGGCTCTCCAGTCTGACAGGCAGATCCGCCAGATCGGTCGCGGTCTCCTCCCCGGCCACATAGGTCCTTTCCGGCCGCAGTTCGTAGGCACCGTTCAGGCCAAGATTGGCCAGCTCTCCTTTTCGAATTCCACCGGAGTCATAAACGACGACGACGGGGATCCCCGCCTCCTGTGCGAGCGCGGTTCCGGTCAGCAGACTTGATGGCAGGTCCTCACCGATCCGTCCGCAGACGCTGACAAGCAAGTCCGCCTCTCGTATCTCGGCCGCAAGCCTTTCGCGGACGACCACATCTCCGATGGGATGGATGGGACATCCCAAGAGATTGAGGACGTAGGCACTGCCGCCTCCGGCTCCTGCATGGATGTTGCGGCTGGGATCAGCGGGGGTTCTCCCGTGCAGTGGCAGCTGCAATGGGCTCGTGATCCGAGCGGCTGAATCGTTCAGCGTGGCGACTGCCCCGGCGAAGGAACGTTCGAAAGTTTGAGCCAGCTCAGCCTCGAGTCCTTCCAACATCCAGGTTCGCGCCACACCCGTCAATCCCAGTAACCTCTGCTCACGTGAGACAAGGATGGTGACCCGCAGGGATTGGAGAGTCCGCCGCGCAGCCTCGAGCGTCTCCGACTCGCAAGGCTGGCGCTCACGAGACCTTTGCGTTCCCTCGGCAGGATTCGCGCTCGCCAATTCCTGAAGAAGCCCCGCACCCATGTCACTGACCGACCCCGGCACGGGAAGCACCACGGTCGCTCGGGACAGACCGGTCTCCACCGCCCATACGAGATCCTCGCCAATCATGCGAGAAGAGCCGATGGTTCCCCGCCCCGGCAGGCCGCCCAAAACCTCGGTGTAATCGAGGAGGACATGTTCTCCCCGCACATGGGCAAAGTGTCTCTGGCCGGCGTCACCCAGCTGCACCTGCGTTGCATCCGGCCCTGCGAGAACCTCGTCTGCCCCCGAGCCCACGAACGGCATGGCGATGCCATCGGAAACCGGCACGGCGAGGACATCATCGCCAGGACGGCGCGCCATCCATGCCGCGCGTGCAATGGCGGTGCTCTCCTTCGCCCGAAGACCGGGCAGAGGAGAGCACGCAATTACTACTTTCACAACTGACCGCCGAGACGTGCCAGTAACGCGGCCTCGGCCAAAATTGCGTTGCGCCAGTCCCCCAGATGCAGCGATTCGTTCTGGGAGTGGGCGCGGGTATCGGGATCTTCGATGCCTGTGACGAGAATCTCGGCCTCGGGGAACACCTCGGCCAGATCAGCGATGAAAGGGATGGATCCACCCACACCGATGTCCACTGATTCGTTTGCCCACGCCTTTTCCAGGGCCCAACGAGCCGCCACCGTTGCGGGGGTGTCCTCCCCCGCCTTGAATGACGGCCCCGCCTCCTCGACATGCACCGCCAGATGCGCACCGAAGGGCACGTTCTCCTGCAGATGCGCAACAAGGGCGCGAGCTGCCTCGGCCGGGTCCTGGCCGGGTGTCACACGCAGCGAAAGTCGTGCCGTGCACGATGGAATCAGTGTGTTCGATGCCTTGTCACAGCTGGTCACGTCCATACCGATGACGGACAGCGCGGGCTGGGTCCACAGGCGGGAGGCAATCGAGCCGTGCCCTGCCAGTGCAACTCCGTCAAGGATCCCGGTGTCCACTCGGAGAGCCTGTTCCGTGTAGTTGGCGGTGGCGTCGTCATAGGCCGCCAAACCAGCAACGGCCACCGAGCCATCGGGGTTTTGCAGGGAGGCGATGAGGCGGGACATCACGGTGACGGCATCGAGGATCGGACCGCCGTACATTCCCGAATGCAATGCGTGATCGAGAACGTCCACCGTGACACTCACTCCCGTCACGCCGCGCAGCGACGTGGTGAGAGAAGGCGTTCCGACCTTCCAGTTGTTGGAATCGGCAACCACGATGACGTCAGCTGCGAGGCGGTCGCGGTATGTCTCGAGGAACTCGTGAAAAGTGGGAGAACCGATCTCCTCTTCACCCTCGATGAAGAGCGTCACCCCGACGCCGAGGTCGTCACCCAATGCGGAGAGCGCTCCCATGTGAACCATGATTCCGGCTTTGTCATCCGCACTGCCGCGTCCGTACAGTCGGCCATCGCGCTCAACCGGTTCGAAGGGGTCGGAGAGCCATCCTTGCAAAGCTCCTTGTGGCTGAACGTCGTGGTGGGCGTACAGCAGCACGGTGGGCTGGCCCGCCCCTGCCTCACGATGGGCGAGAACCGCCGGCCGTCCCACCAATCCGGACGCCGTGTGCAATTGGATGACCTCAGCGTCCAAGCCTCTCTCACGTGCGAGATCGGCTACTGCATTCGCGCTGCGGATCATCTCCGCCTGATCGAAGGAGTCGGCTGAAACCGAGGGGATACGAACGAGCTCTTCGAGCTCTGCACGATGAGTGGGCAACTGAGCGTCAACCGCAGACGCGAGATCCTCAAAACTAGTCATTGCTCCAGCCTAGCGAGTTGGGGATTGCGCCGATAGGTTCCGACGTTCACGCAGCGGCAATGTCAGCTCCGCAAACGGTCTCGCCGGATACGTGCACGGTATTCCTCACCGCTTTCCCATTTGCCTCACGAAAATGGAGCGCCGGGCCTGCGGCACGTACACTGGGAGAAGCTACTTGTCCAGAACGATTCTGGGCGAACGATGAAGATGGAGTCAGTGTGTTCGGAAGCAAGAAGGAAACCGAGGCGGAAGTGACACCCGAAGAGGTCACTCCTCACCTTCCCAAGGGGCAGAGTCCCCGCAAGGGTGCCCCGACTCCCAAACGCAAGCAGGTGGAAGCGGCCCGTCGTCACCCCATCGTTGCCGACCGTCGCTCTCTTTCGCGCACCGAGAAACGCGCGTTGCGCGCCGAGGAGCGCGCCCGGTCGGATGCCCAGTGGCGCAAGGAACAGCAGGCCATGAAATCGGGTGACGACCGCAACATGCCGGCGGCCCATGCTGGTCCGGTGCGCCGCTTTGCCCGTGACTACCTCGATGCGCGCACGAACATTGGCGTTGGGTTCATGCCCATGGCCGTGGTTCTGCTCATCTCCATCCTTGTTCAGGGATTCAATCCGCAGCTGTTCGTCTACATGACCGCCGTGGTCTATCTCTTCTTCATTCTGATGATCATCGATTCGGCATGGGCGGTCCGCAACGCCCGACTGCTTGCCGAGTACAAGTTCGGTGCGGACAGGATCCCCGAGCGCATGACATGGCAGATGTTCACCCGAACCTTCTACATTCGCCGCTGGCGTCTTCCTGCCCCACAGGTCAAGCGTGGCGAATTCCCCGCTGGCGCCACGAAGGCAGATCTGAAGGCCGCACGCGCCGCACGCAAGGAGCGCAAGAAGAACAAGTAGAAGCGACGATCCTTCGCCGCCCGATTTCCCGAAGGGGCGCTGCCAGCGTTGAAGCTTGGCAGCGCCCCTTCGGTTGTCTTCATCATTCCTCGACTCCCGATGGCCGTCCCCGCTGTCCGGTTGTCTATCCCGCAGTTCTGGCCAGAGCCCGGTTCAACCTTCCGGGCAACAGCGGGCCCTCGTAGACGAACGAGGTGAGGACCTCCAGCAAATCCGCGCCGGCATTCAACATGCGGTTGGCATCGGAGACAGTGAAGATTCCTCCCACCCCGATGATGATGCGGTCGGGTCCGAGAAGGCCCCTCAGCTGTGCGACGACGTCGACCGCGCGGTCGAGAACCGGGGCTCCGGACACTCCTCCCTCGCCGTGGTCGTGCGCAATCGTGGTGTTCGTGGCAACGACACCATCGAGATCCTCCTCAACCACCAGCTGCGCGACTGAGGCGATGTCTGCATCCGCGAGGTCGGGTGCAATCTTGACCAGCACCGGTACGCGACGCCCGGCGGCCTGCTCCGCCGCTGTCCGCGTGGCGCGCGCGATGTCGCCCAGGCTGTCCACGGCCTGCAGGTCGCGCAGCCCCGGGGTGTTCGGTGAGGAGACGTTGATGACGAGGTAATCGGCCCAGCGAGCAAGCTTGGCCGCGCAGACCGAGTAGTCCCGCGGCGCATCCTGCGCGCTCGTCCACTTGTTCTTTCCGATGTTCACACCCACAACCGCGGCACGGCCCCGCTTGGACGAGCGCAGCTGCCTGAGGCGTTCGGCGACGACGTCCGCTCCGTCATTGTTGAATCCCATGCGGTTGCGGAATGCCCGCTTCTCGTTGATGCGCCACAGCCGGGGCTGCTCATTTCCCGGTTGGGGCAATGGTGTGACGGTGCCGATCTCGGTGAAAGCGAATCCGAGGGCAATGGTTCCCAGAACAGCCGTGGCGTCCTTGTCCTGGCCTGCGGCCAATCCGACGCGTCCGGGCAGGGGACGGGCCAGCAATCCGGTGAAGTTCCCTCCCCCACGCCACCCCACCGTGGCCTGGCTGAGAGACGCCAGAGGTGTACGCCCGAACGTTCCGATGGCGCGCATGGCGACGTCGTGTGCCACCTCCGGATCAGTGTGCACGAGTAGGTGATTGTAGATCCAGCGGTACAGCATGTCAGCCTCCGTTGCGGGTAGCGATTTGAGAGGGCGTGGACCAGATGAGCCACACCAACGCGGCCACGGCGCCCAGGGTGGGCAGGAAGAAATAGGTGGCACCGGCCTGATACCACGGGTTCACCCGCACGATCGGTTCGATGTCGGCAAACAATGCAATCAAGGGAACAAGGGCGTTGATCGTCCAGGCAACGCCCGCCAACCGGCGCATTCGGCGTCCGTTGTGAATGATTCCAACGGACCCCGCGATCCAGCACAGGTCCGCTACAAGAGTGGCGGCTGCGATTGAGACGTCACCGTTGACGAAAGCTTCCGTCGAGGCAACAATTCCTCGCCACGTGAATACTGCCGCGCCGAGAGCAAGAGCCCACAACAGTACGCGCGGCCATCCATGGGTTGAAGTCCGGTCGTCATGTATCGGCTGGATTTCTTCGCTCACCGGTTGATTCCTCCGCTTCATACCCGCATTGTGGGGTGCCGTACCATGAGCCTATGACTATCATCGCAGTTTCCACAGCCCACGTCCCGGAAAGGAGCGCACTTGTCATCGGTGTTCTCGGAACATCTGAGCGTGCGCTGAAATCCCAGATCCTCGGAGAGGACGAGCGCGCCGAGGTGCTCGCGGCATTGGACACGCTGCAGGCATCCTCCGCTCGTGAGGCTGTCACCCGAATTGTCTCCCCTGGGCAGCCACAGCGGCAAATCCTGGCCGTTTCACTTGGTGAGAATCCCTCGGCCCATGAGCTGCGCGAGTGCGTGGGCGCTGCGCTGCGCTCGTCGAAGTTGCCGGAGGACGTCGTCCTCGACATTCCCCATGCCAGCGCGCAAGAGTTCGAGGCCATCGCAGAGGGTGCACTGCTGGGTTCCTACCGCTTCACGAGCTACCGGTCCACGAAGACCACCGAGGCCACCAACTTGACCATTCTCACAATGGTGGACGATGCAAACGAGGTGCTGGAGAAGGTGAAGATTCTGGCCGACGCCCAGAACACGGTGCGCGACCTTGTCAACACCCCCGCGGGAGACCTCCGAACGGTCGAGCTCGCCCAGGCCGCTCGCTCCATGGCCGAGGGCACCGGGATCAACGTGGAGATCTGGGACGAGGAACAGCTTGAGGAAGCCGGTTGCGGAGGTTTGCTGGGTGTCGGGGCAGGATCCGATTCTCCCAGCCGCATGGTGCGTCTGGCTTGGGAACCCGAGGGGGCCGAACGCTCGGTGGCGCTCGTTGGCAAGGGCATCACATTCGATTCGGGCGGCATGAGCCTGAAGACCCATGCCGGACTTCTGGATATGAAGACGGACATGACAGGAGCCGCGACCGTCGCCGCCGTCGTCGTCGCAGCGGCAAAACTCGATCTTCCCATCAAAGTGACCGCTTGGATGTGCATCGCGGAGAACATGCTTTCCGGGACCGCCACCCGTTTGGGTGACGTGCTCACTCTCGCCAACGGCACCACCGTGGAAGTCAACAACACGGACGCCGAGGGACGACTCGTTCTGGCCGATGGCCTCACCCACGCGGTGCGCGAGAACCCGGATGAAGTCATCGACGTCGCAACTTTGACGGGCGCCCAAATCGTCGCACTGGGTGGCCGCTACGCGGGGCTCATGGGCAGCGGGGAACTCACCGCGAAGCTCGCGCAGGACGCCATGAATGCGGGTGAACTCATGTGGGCGATGCCGCTGCCCTCCTACCTGCGCAAGTCACTCGATTCAAACGTGGCGGACATGAAGAACTCGGGAAGCCGTTTCGGCGGAATGCTGGTGGCCGGCCTGTTCCTCAAGGAGTTCGTGGGCGAGACACCGTGGGCCCACATTGACATCGCCGGTCCCTCCTACAACACGGAAGATCCTTGGGGATACACATCCAAGGGGGCCACAGGCTTCGCGGTGCGCACCCTACTCACGCACCTCGGCGCATAGTCCCGGTCACCGCCGTGGTCGCGGTGGCGTCCGTTTCCGGATGTCACCGCGACGGTCAGCGCCTGCGCTGGCGCAGATTCCACTGTCGCATGGAGTCCGGGTATCCCGTTTTCACGACCTCGTAGAAGGGAATGCCCAAGTCCTGCGCGATCGAAGCACCCGTTTTGACATCCGGCACCCGCCTTCGAGTCCATTCGCCGTCGCGTGCCACGAGCAGAAGGGCGGACTGCTCGCGCGGTGTCTCGGGCTCGAAGTAGGACTCAACGCCCTCACGGGTGCTGACGAAATCCTTGAAATGCGTGAGCGTGGCGGAGCGTGCGGCATGCTGATCGCGCCGTGAGCTGTGCGGCGTGTCTTTTGCCCCGGATCCCCGGCGAGAAAAAAGTCCCATGTGTCAAGGTTATCTGTCGCGCGGGTTCAACGGCACCTCAGGAGTCGAGCAATGGGTTTTTGTTTTCTGTCAGCCACATTGCACTCCCCATTTTGTAGTTCGTGGCACAATGGAAGAAGTGTGAAACTCGCTTCCCAAAGATGGATAATTGGGACGAAGGTACTAGTCGCACGGACTGGACCATTCCGAGCTCGAGGGAGAGGTACGTGGCTGACACGCAGGAATACGACATTGTGGTGCTCGGAGCGGGTAGTGGTGGTTACGCTGCCGCGATGCGCGCTTCACAGCTTGGTCTGAAGGTCGCACTCATCGAGGGTGACAAAGTGGGTGGAACCTGCCTGCACCGTGGCTGCATTCCGACCAAGGCCCTGCTGCACGCAGCCGAGGTTGCCGACGAAATGCGCGAAAGCTCGTCAATTGGTGTTCGCGGCACATTCGAGGGCATTGACATGGGTGCGCTCAACTCGTACAAGGACACGGTCATCGAGCGGATGTACAAGGGCCTGACCGGTCTCGTGGATTCACGCGGGGTGCACACCATCAATGGCTGGGGACGCCTCGTTGACAAGAACACCGTGGACGTCGGAGGAACGCTCTACCGCGGCAAGAACATCATTCTGGCCTCGGGATCCTTCTCCAAGACGATCGGGCTGGACATCACCGGCCGCGTCATCACCTCCGATCAGGCGCTCAACATGACTGACGTGCCGAGTTCGGCCATCATTCTCGGCGGCGGCGTGATCGGCGTGGAGTTCGCCTCGGTGTGGCGTTCGTTCGGCGCCGAGGTCACCATCATCGAGGGGCTTCCTCACCTTGTACCCAACGAGGACGAGGCCGTCTCGAAGACGTTGGAGCGAGCCTTCCGCAAGCGGGGCATCAAGTTCAACACCAAGACCATGTTCGATCGAGTGGAGCAGCGCGAGGACGGCGTTACCGTCCACACCCAGAATGGCAAGACGTTCGACGCCGACTACCTGCTGGTGGCCATCGGGCGTGGCCCGGCCACCGCGAACCTCGGCTACGAGGAAGTCGGGGTCTCCATGGATCGGGGCTTCGTCCTCACCAACGAGCATCTCCAGACGAACATCGAGGGCGTCTACGCAGTCGGCGACATCGTCCCGGGTCTCCAGCTCGCTCACCGCGGCTTCCTGCAGGGTATCTTCGTGGCCGAGGAGATCGCCGGGCTGAACCCGAAGCCGATCGTTGAGAACCACATTCCTCGCGTCACTTTCTGCAACCCCGAGATCGCCTCCGTGGGCCTCAACCAGAACAAGGCCGAGGAGATCTACGGCAAGGACAACGTCGAAGCCGTCGAATTCAACTTGGCTGGCAACGGCAAGTCCCAGATGCTGGGCACGCAGGGCTTCGTTAAGCTGGTTCGTCAGAAGGACGGCCCCATTGTTGGCTTCCATGCCATTGGTGCCCGCATGGGCGAGCAGGTTGGTGAAGGCGAACTCATGGTTGCCTGGGAGTCTCAGCCAGAGGACTTCGAGGGTCTCATCCACGCCCATCCAACCCAGAACGAGTCCATCGGCGAAGCCATTCTGGCTCTTGCCGGTAAGCCACTCCACACTCACAACTGAGACGAGGGATTGAGTAAATCATGTCCGTAGAAATCAAGATGCCAGCCCTTGGTGAGTCGGTCACCGAAGGGACCGTCACCACATGGCTGAAGAGCGTCGGCGACACCGTCGAACTGGACGAGCCCATTCTCGAGGTCTCCACCGACAAGGTCGACACCGAGGTCCCCTCTCCGGCCGCCGGTGTTCTCGAACAGATCCTGGTTCAGGAAGATGAGGAAGTCTCCGTCGGCACCGTGTTGGGCGTCGTCGGCGACGGCTCCGGTGTGGACGATTCTGCTCCTGCAGCAGAAGCCGCACCAACGTCCACGCCCGAATCACCTGCCCCGGCCGTTGAATCCGCGGCACCCGCTCCTGCTGGCGAAAGCGCTCCCTCAGGTCGCGACGACGGCGTCGAGGTCACCATGCCGGCCCTCGGTGAGTCCGTCACTGAGGGCACCGTCACCACGTGGCTGAAGAACGAGGGCGAGAGCGTGGAGCAGGACGAGCCAATCCTTGAGGTCTCCACCGACAAGGTCGACACCGAGGTTCCCGCTCCCGCATCCGGCGTGTTGCAGCGCATCGTTGTTGGTGAGGACGAAACCGTTTCCGTCGGCACGGTCCTGGCCTACATCGGCGATGGCTCCACTCCTGCACAAGCAGCTCCCGCTGCCCCTGCTGTCGAAAGTGCCCCGGTGGCCCCTTCACCCGCGGCCCCGCAGGCACCGGCTCCCGCTCAGGCCACGCCAGCAGCTCCTACTGCACCGGCCCCTGCGGCTGAAAGTGCCCCTGCGGCTCCCGCCCCGGTTGCCACCGGTTCCGAACCCGGCGGCTACGTGACCCCGATCGTACGCAAACTCGCTCGCGAGAACGACATCGATCTGGGCCGGGTCAAGGGAACGGGCGTGGGCGGTCGCATTCGCCGTCAGGACGTCGAGGATGCCATCAAGGTTGCCGAAGAGGCCAAGAGGGCTGCTGCGGAAGCTCGCAAGGCACCGGCTCCCGCTCCGGCAGCAGCACCCGCGGCTGCCAAGACACAGCCCTCGGCGGACGCAGCCAAGCTGCGTGGCACCACACAGAAGATGCCTCGCATGCGCCAAGTCATCGCCAAGCGCATGGTCGAATCGCTCCAGGTCGCGGCTCAGCTCACCACGGTAGTGGAAGCCGATGTCACGAAGGTTGTGGCCCTGCGCGGCGCCAAGAAGAACGAGTTCCAGGAGAAGACCGGCACCAAGCTGACCTTCCTGCCGTTCTTCGTCAAGGCCGCCACGGACACCCTGAAGTCGCATCCGAAGATCAACGCTTCGATCGACGAGAAGGAAGTCCATTACTGGGATCACGAGCACATCGGCATTGCCGTTGACGCCCCCAAGGGCCTCATGGTTCCCGTCATCAAGGATGCGGGCGACCTCAACATCGCGGGCATCGCCAAGGCGATCAACGACAAAGCTGCACGAGTGCGCAACAGCACCATCGGCCCGGATGAGCTTTCCGGCTCGACCTTCACGATCACGAACACCGGTTCCGCCGGTGCTCTCTTCGACACTCCGATCATCAACCAGCCCGAGGTTGCAATTCTCGGGGTCGGTACCATCGTCAAGCGCCCGGCGGTCATCAAGGACGCCGACGGCAACGAGGTCATCGGTTTGCGCTCCATGGTCTACCTTGCCCTGAGTTACGATCATCGACTCGTCGACGGAGCCGATGCCGGCCGTTACCTCTCCGATCTCAAGCGCCGTCTCGAGGCCGGCGATTTCGAGGGCGATCTGGGAATCTGACTCTCCACCGTCCACGCCTGAGAGCTTCTCTGACAGGCATGGTGGACAGCACGGGGAACCTCGCGGGGCCTTACCTGTTTCACAACAGGTAAGGCCCCGCTCCCATTACTGACAGTCGCCAACCTCATGGAGCCTCCACGGGTCCGCCACCAAGGTCCACCGCGCGCAACGCGCCGGAAGAGGCCCCACCGGATCCCTTCCTTCGACGACCAACAGCTCCTGTACCGTCTCAACCTCCACGACAAGACTCTGGTTGAGCTCCGCGGAGTTGGGGCCTCCCTCCTCCCGTTCCGCGCCGTCACGAGAGAGCTCATCTCCCTCGAATACCCTCACGTCCAGGACGGTTGTGCGCAGTTCGGCGACGGGAATCTCCTGAAGTCCCGCCAGGAGTTCTGCATCGGAAGCCCGGACGGGACTGCCATCAGCGCTCAGTAGCTCAAGCTCGGCACCGTTCTTCTCCACGAGTGCACGGTCGCGTCGCTGCACCAGATCGGCCACAATGGCGCTGATCTGGTCCTGCGTCAGGCCCGTGTCGGGGTCTTCTCCCACCAGAATCCGCCCTCCTGCGGGTGGGGAATCCATTGACCCTTCCATGGGACTCGGACGCATGGTGAAGGAACTCAAGGGGCTGTCCGCGGCCCTCCCTTGCTCCGCCCAGCCATCCGAGTCGGCAGCGGATGGCGAGGCCGCAACGGATTGTTCGCCCACACCATCGGGCCGTTCGTATCCGGCGTTCGCAACGCCACCGCTTGGACCGAGCACGCCTCCGAACGCAAGCACCACCCCCACGCCGAACCCGAATCCGGCTCCGATCGACACCGCCCGCCCCATTGCCGCCCGTCCCTTCGCAATTCATCCCCTCGTGACCCGTTGACGCCAGCAAAGCACGGCTTGTGAGTTGGCGCCGATCTTTTCCACAGCAAATCCATGACTTCTCTCCCACTCGGCAGATTCCCGAGCGGAAGATCACTCACCGGGTTGGCGCATCCGCAACCTGTTCGTTGGGACAAGGTGCATGGATCCACTAGACTCGGTGCAGTTGCTATGCCGAAAGGATGGATATGGCTAAGGACGAGAAAAAACCGCGCCAGAAGAAGAAGCGTTGGTGGAGTTATCTTGCAGACGCGTACAAGGTGACCAAGAAGTCGTACTCATGGCTGCCGTGGGCCCTTGTCGGAGCCTTCGCTCTCGGACTTGCCATTGGCGTCATCCCCACGATTATCACGGGTCGGTGGATCCAATGGATGATTCTCGGCGTTCTCTTCGGGCTCACCTTCCCGCTCTTCCTGCTCATGCGCCTCGTACGCAAGGCCAGCTTCGCCCAGATCGCCGGAAAGCCCGGGGCCGTGTCCGCCGTGCTTGACAGCGTGCGCCGCGGCTGGAACGTCAATACCGAGCCAGTGCGGTTCAACGCGCGTACGCAGGACATGGTGTTCCGCGCACTCGGCCGCCCCGGGGTCCTCCTCGTCTCCGAGGGCCCGAAGAGCCGCGTTCGTGGCCTTGTCGAAGAGGAACGCAAGGCCATCAAGCGTGTTGCTCCCTCGGCTCCCGTGCACGTCATCATGGTGGGTGAAGAAGAAGGCCAGGTCAGTCTCGATGTGCTGGAACGCCAAATGCGCAAGCTCAAGAAGCAGATCACCTCGCAGGAGGTGGCAGCTCTTTCCTACCGTCTTGAAGCCATTCGTCCGAACAGTCTGCCGATCCCGAAGGGTATCGATCCCTTCAACGCCAGGCCCAACCGTCGGGCAATGCGCGGGAAGTGACAACCCGTTGCGAATGAATGCCACAGATTCGCACAATTGAACATCCTCGGAGGGGGCCCGGCAGATGTGATGCCGGGCCCCCTCCTTGTCTCACGGTCACGATGTACTCCCGCGCCATCGCGAGCTATTTCACAAGCCCTGTAACATTCTCGAAACATTTCAGTGACCACAAGGTAACTGCTTGCGATTAGTCTGGAGTCAGCACCGCGAGGATCAGGCCGCGCGGCCAACGAAGGAGACACTATGTTCTCAAGCGCCGAAGAGGCGATTGCCTACACGAAGGAACAGGATGTCGAGTTCATCGATGTTCGTTTCTGTGATCTTCCCGGAGTGATGCAGCATTTCACCATTCCGGTCAATGCTTTCAAGGACGACATCTTCACCGAGGGTCTCATGTTTGACGGCTCTTCCATTCGCGGGTTCCAGGCAATCCACGAATCGGACATGAAGCTGGTTCCCGATGTTTCCTCCGCGTTCATTGATCCTTTCCGCCCCCACAAGACCCTCATCATGAACTTCTCGGTGGTTGATCCTTTCACCGAAGAGGTCTACGGTCGCGATCCCCGCAACATCGCCCAGAAGGCCGAGGAGTACCTGAAGTCCACCGGCATCGCAGACACCGTCTTCTTCGGCGCTGAGGCCGAGTTCTACATTTTCGACGACGTCCGCTTCGGCGAGGACGTCCGCTCCTCCTTCTACAAGCTCGACTCCGAAGAAGGTTGGTGGAACACCTCCCGCAAGGAAGAGGGCGGCAATCTCGGCTACAAGACCCGCATCAAGGGCGGCTACTTCCCCGTGGCTCCCAACGATCACTACTGCGATCTGCGCGATCAGATGTGCAAGAACCTCGAAGAGGTCGGCCTCGAAGTCGAGCGTGCCCACCACGAGGTCGGTACCGGTGGCCAGCAGGAGATCAACTACACCTTCTCGACTCTCAAGGCCGCCGCTGACGACATGATGAAGTTCAAGTACATCATCAAGAACACCGCGTGGGAGGAGGGCAAGACCGTCACCTTCATGCCCAAGCCACTCTTCGGAGACAACGGCTCCGGCATGCACTGCCACCAGTCCCTGTGGAAGAACGGCCAGCCGCTCTTCGCCGACGAGAAGGGATACGGCGGCCTGTCGGATCTGGCTCGCTGGTACATCGGTGGTCTGTTGAAGCACGCGCCGTCACTGCTCGCCTTCACCAATCCCTCCATCAACTCCTTCCACCGCTTGGTCCCCGGCTTCGAGGCCCCCGTGAATCTCGTGTACTCGGCACGCAACCGTTCCGCATGTATCCGTATCCCCACGTCGGGTTCCTCCCCCAAGGCCAAGCGCCTCGAGTTCCGTGTTCCGGACCCCTCGGCCAACCCGTATCTGGCCTTCTCCGCCCAGCTCATGGCTGGTCTGGACGGTATCCGCAACCGCATCGAGCCTGCCGATCCGATCGACAAGGACCTCTACGAGCTTCCCCCGGAGGAGCACGCTCAGATCGCTCAGCTTCCGGAGTCCTTCGAGGACGCTCTGCGTGCACTGGAAGCCGATCACGACTACCTCACCGAGGGCGACGTATTCACCGAGGATCTCATCAAGACCTGGATCGACTACAAGCTGGACCGCGAGATCGCGCCACTGCGTCAGCGCCCCCATCCCTACGAGTTCTCTCTGTACTACGACATCTAAAGCCGTTGCGTGAGCCCCTCGCCTTGGGCGTCACCTGATCTTCTCGGGCGATGAGTCTTGCAGAGCTTTGGGCCGTGGGCCGGAGATACACTCTCCGGCCCACGGCTTTCTTCGTTTCTGAACGAACGAAACTGCAGGACACAACGTACGCAGAGGCGCCGCCGTCGTCGCCTAATTCACAAACGAGATCTATACAGGGTTATGCATAGTTATACATTTACACGTAAGGTTGTTGTCAGCATCAAATAATCGGCTCAGGCCGACTACCCCAGGAGGACCCATGCGTCGCCTTTCCACCATTGCCGCCCTTGGTGCGGCACTCGCCCTCACCCTCTCGGCCTGCGGTAACGACTCCGAATCGGGTTCCGCCGACGGCGGCGCCAAACTGACCGGCTTCGACACCTCCGGCATCGAGAAGGTCGACGACATCGCCGCTCTGGTTCCCGACTCCGTCGCATCGGACGGCAAGCTCACCATCGGCACCAACATCTACTACGCTCCCGCAGAGTTCTACGACACCGATGGCAAGACCCCCATCGGGTACGACATCGACCTGATGAAGGCCTTGGCCGCAGTCATGGGCCTGGAAGCCGATATCCAGCAAGCCGAGTTCGCCGCCATCATGCCGGGGATCCCCGGCAAGTTCGACATGGGCATCGCCAACATCTCCGTGACCACCGAACGTCAGGAGAACTTCAACATGATCCCCTACTTCGCCACCGGCTCCTCATGGGCCATCGCAACGGACAACCCGAACGACTTCGACCCCTCGGACATCTGCGGCACCACGGTCGGCGTCCAGATCGGTACCGTCCAGGACGACGAACTCGCCGCCATGGATTTCTCCAGCTGTGACCAGGCACCCGACGTCCAGCGCTACAACGAACAGTCCGCCGTGACCACCGCGGTCGTGGGCGGAAAGCTCGACGCCATGTACGCCGACTCATCCGTTGCCGACTACGCGGTCGCTCAAACCTCCGGGCAACTCGAAACCATTGGAGAGCCCACCGGTGTGGTTCCAATCGGCATCGTCGTCTCCCCCGAGGACGCAGAGTTCACCGAGGCCACCGTTGCAGCGCTTCAGTACCTCATGGACGAGGGTTACCTCGCCGACATCTTCTCCGCGTGGGGCATTCAGGACAACGTCGCCACCGAAGCACTCGTGAACCCGGTGAAGTAAATGCGCAGCCACGCAGACTCGAATCCTGCGACACCCGAGGACGGCACGGAGGGGATCAACCTCATCCGCGCCGTCCCGGTGCGTCACTGGGGCAGGTGGGCATCGGCGGGTGTCGTGGTCCTTCTGGCCGCGATGATGCTCAACGGTCTCATCACGAACAAGAACTTCCACTGGGACATCGTCTTCAACACTCTGTTCAAACGACAGATCTTCCAGGCAATCGGATGGACGCTGATTCTGACCGTCGCGGCCATGCTCATCGGCATCACCCTGGCGATTGCACTCGCCATCATGCGGCGCTCCGACAATCCGGTACTGCGTTGGGTCTCCATGGCCTACATCTGGTTCTTCCGTGGCACGCCCATTTACACACAACTCATCTTCTGGGGCCTCATCGGAGTTCTCTACCCCAGGCTCTCACTCGGCATCCCCTTCGGACCGGAGTTCTTCGACTTCCGCACCTACGACATCTTCACGGCCGCAGTTGCGGCGATTCTCGGTTTGGCTCTCAATGAGGCCGCCTACCTCTCCGAGATCGTGCGAAGCGGCCTGAACTCAGTCGATTCCGGCCAGGAAGAGGCCGCCCGAGCACTTGGCATGAGCCCGCGCAAGATCCTGAGCCGAATCATCATCCCGCAGGCCATGCGAGTCATCGTTCCACCCACGGGCAATGAGACGATCTCGATGCTCAAGACGACCTCTCTGGTTACCGCGGTGCCTTTCACGCTCGAACTCACCCGTGTAACAAACGATCTGGGGAGCGCCTCGCTTCTTCAGATTCCCTATCTGGTTGTCGCCGCCATTTGGTATCTGGTCATCACCTCAATCCTCATGTACGGGCAGTCACATCTGGAGCGATACTATGGCAAGGGCAATGAGTCCCAGCGCCGCCTCACGAGGAAAGCCAAGGCCAAACAGCGTGCCTCGCGCCAGGATGCGATCAATCTCGCCGGCACCACACCCGATGTCAACCGCGCTGAATGGACCCCCTAAGGAACTCCCATGGCAATGGTAGAAATTGAGAACGTTCACAAGTTCTTTGGAAACCTGCACGTCCTGCAAGGAGTCTCCCTTCAGGTGCAGCTCGGTGAAGTCTGCACGATTCTGGGTCCCTCCGGATCGGGGAAGTCAACGCTGCTGCGGTGCGTCAACGTGCTCGAAGAGATTCAAGCCGGTTCGATCACCGTGGACGGTAACCTCATGGGATACCGCAAGGACGATTCGGGCAAGCTGCACGAGCTCGCCCCCAAAGAGTTGGCGGCAAGCAGGACCAACATCGGAATGGTGTTCCAGCGCTTCAACCTGTTCCCGCACATGACTGCTCTGGAAAACGTTGCCGAAGCCCCCATCCAGGTCAGGGGAATGTCGAAGGAGGCGGCGTTTGTGAAGGCGACGAGCCTCCTGAACAGAGTGGGACTGGGCGATCGGGTGGACCACTACCCCGCTCAACTCTCGGGCGGACAGCAGCAGCGGGTGGCCATAGCCCGTGCGCTGGCGATGGATCCTGACCTGATGCTCTTCGACGAGCCCACCTCGGCACTCGACCCCGAACTGGTCGGCGAAGTGCTGGCAGTGATGCAGGATCTCGCGAAGTCCGGAATGACCATGATGGTTGTGACCCACGAGATGGGCTTTGCCCGCGAGGTCGCCGATCACGTCGTGTTCATGGACGAGGGGCAGATCGTCGAGCAGGGTCCTCCGGCGGAGGTCTTCGACAACCCCCGCAGCGAACGTACCCGCGATTTCCTCGCCAAGGTGCTCTAGAGGGAGTCACTGCAGATTCCAATTGTGTGTGGTGGGGTTGCCTGCACCCTTGCCGAGCGACCCCACCGCGACGTCATCCTTTTGCTTACCTTCTCAGACTTCTTCACCCATCCACGAAATCGCGTGGAAGCCTTTGGAAAAGCTTCCCTCGACCACACAAATCCCGGTGTTCTCGGGGTGGCGGCCAATGACCTTGTCCATGCTCAGTCCCGTGGCTCGCATGCCGGACCACATGACGATCATTCCGCCGTGCGAAACCAGAGCCACTTCCTCGGCTCCGGTCTTTTCGATCTCCTGGACGACGCCGTCGAAACGCTCCAACACCTCGTGTCCACTTTCGGCACCGCCCATACGCATGGTCAGGTCGCCGTCGAACCAGGAGACGATCGTACGGAAGTAGGCGTCGTAGTCCTCCTTGGTGTCCCCCATCTCCAGGCTTCCCGCCTGAATCTCTCGGATACCCTCGCGGATGACCGGATCCAAGCTACGCGCTGCCGCAAGAGGGGCGGCCGTCTGTTGGGTTCGGATGAGGTTCGAGACGTAAATCGATTCGAGCGGGACGCCTTCCAGACGTTGCGGCAACGTTGCCGCCTGCTCGTGTCCCAGATCTGTCAGGGGTGCTCCGGGGGCGGCGGTGTCGATGATCTGTGCGACGTTCATGGGCGTTTGACCATGACGGATGAGTTGGATACGCATGAGTCTCCTGTATGGCAGTGGTTGAAGCAATGGGTCTAAGCGGTGTCAGGGTGAGCGTAGAAGACTCGTTCCACAATGACGCGCGAGCGCCTCGCCGCACGCAGATACTCCTCTTCGACGTCGTGACGTTCCGAGATGTCCTTCCCCATGAGCGAGGCTACAACCGCCAATTCTCCCAGTTCATGGGGTAGAACATCAATCTTGGAGGCCTGCGCGCGACCGGTGCCAAGAAAGTTCAGGTCACGCAACAGCGATGCGAGGCTCCACGACGCGCACAATCTCTCCGAATCCTCATGGCTGATCAGCCCGGCCTCCAACGCCGCCTGCAACACGGGCAGCGTCGCTGTTGTCCTCATTGCGGGATACTGCCCGGCATACTGAAGCTGGAGCAACTGGGCGGTCCACTCCACGTCCGCGAGCCCCCCTCGTCCAAGCTTCAAATGGTGCTGTGAGAGGACTCCTCGAGGCATGCGCTCGGTCTCGACGCGTGCCTTGATCCGGCGGATCTCACGAAGTGACACCTCGGGCAACCCCTGCGGCGGATATCTGTAGGGCTCAATGAGCGTCAGGAACTCCTGCGCCAGCTCGCTGTCACCGGTGATCGGGCGAGCGCGCAGGAGCGACTGGTACTCCCACACCTCAGCCCAGCGCTCATAGTATTCGCCAAACGATGCAATACTGCGCGCCAAGGGACCGTTGCGGCCCTCCGGGCGCAGGTCATAATCAATCGGCATGGGCGGCTCGGGACTGGTTTCCTTGAGCAGCCGGGTCAACTGAGAGGCCACCTCATTGGCGAGACGTTGGGCCTCGACCTCGTCAACCCCGGGAAGGGGATCGTGAACGAACAGGATGTCGGCATCGGAGGCATAGCCCATCTCCTTGCCACCCATGCGTCCGAGCGCGAAGACCGCGTACCTCGAGAGTGCCTCCGAGGTACGCAATTTCCTGCATGCGGCAACGATTGCGCCCCGCAGGCCGGCGTCAATCGCGATCTCCGCAGCATGCGAGACGGCAGCGCGGGAGTCCACCGGATCGACGACACGCAGCACCTGGCCCATTGCGGTTCGCATGAGCTCTCTACGGCGAAGATAACGCCCGGCACCGACAATCTCCGCCGGTTCACCACGTCGGGTCAACATCGACTCGAGTTCGATGTCAAGTTCTTCCCTGGTCCTGGGTTCCAGTTCATCCCTGTCCACCAGCCAGCTGACGGACTCGGCCAGGCCCGGAATCTGATCAGCCAGATACCGCGAGGAGGACAGGATGAGGCAGAGACGTTCCGCGGCCGCGCCGCCGTCGCGCAACGTTCGCATATACCACGAGGTGCGCCCCATCTTCTCGGAGAGAACCCGGAAGGCCAGAAGTCCCGAATCCGGTTCCGGCCCCTGCGCGAACCAGCCGAGCATCACGGGAAGGAGCTGACGCTGAATGGCCGCCGTTCGAGAAACGCCCGCCGTCAGCGCCGTAATGTGGTTGAGAGCCCCGGCGGGGTCCCTGTAACCCATCGAGGCCAGGCGCGCCTTCGCCGCATCCGTGTTCAACGAGACGTCATCCGGCGAGAGTTTCGCGGCTTCCGGCAGAAGCGGCCGGTAATAAATCGCCTGATGCAATTGCCGCACCTCACGGCGCGTGGACTGCCACACCTTTTCGAGGTCTGCCGCTGAGGAAATGTCTGCACAGTGCATGCCTCGGGCAACCCGGCGCAGCTCGGCCTGCCCGCTGGGGACCAGGTGCGAGCGTCTCAGCCGCTGCAACTGAATCCGATGTTCCATCGTGCGCAGCAGCCGATAGTCCCTGTCCAGGAGTTCCGCATCCTTGCGCGCAACGTAACCTCCGTCGCGCAGCGCAGCTATGGCGTCAAGTGTGGATCGAGTTCGCAGCGTCTCGTCCGTTCGCCCGTGCACCAGTTGCAGCAGCTGCACCGTGAACTCGACATCCCTCAATCCTCCCTTGCCGAGCTTGAGCTGGCGCTCTTGCTCGCGCGCAGGGACGTGATCCTCCACTCGACGACGCATCGCCCGGGACTCCTCAACAAAGTTCTCTCGACTCGCGGCCGCCCACACGTGCGGAGAAAGCTCCTCCAGGTAGCGCTCCCCGAGCTCCAGGTCTCCCGCGATCGGCCGCGCCTTCAGGAGTGCCTGGAACTCCCAGCCCTTTGCCCACCGGAGGTAGTAGGCAACGTGCGACTCGAGGGTGCGCACAAGGGGACCGTCCTTGCCCTCCGGGCGCAAGTTCGCATCCAACATCCACAGTGCGGGCTCTCCCGCCGAGGCGGAAACGGCCCGTCCAACCGACGTTGCGAGGCGACATCCAATACGAACAACGGCGTCCTCGTCCAACGAATCATCGAGCGCACGTGCCACGTACACCACATCCACGTCGGAGATGTAGTTCAGTTCGCGAGCGCCCGTCTTCCCCATCGCGATGATGGTCAGCCCCACCTTGTCCGCATCTTCGGTTTCGGCGCGGGCCACGGCGAGCCCTGCCTCCAGAGCGCCACCCACGATGTCCGCAATCTGCGACGACACCTCGGACATGGCCGCCAAAGGATCAGGAGCCGTCAGGTCCGATGCCGCGAGGGCACCGATTCGAGTGAAGTAGTGCACGCGCAAGCGGTTGACGCCGTCGTCGATCTTCGCCACGGGAAAGGGGTGGCGTGGGTCAGCCCCCACCGCGCGCAAGGCCAGATCACGCTCACGGTTCAGGGTGGTGGTCGGTATACCACATCTGGAGGCACCCGCCATGGGGCTGACAACGGCCTCCAGGCACGTTGGATGAGAGATGAGAAAGTCACCCAACGCGCTCGACATTCCCAGCAGGGCCAACAGACGAGTACGAGTCTGCGGTTGCGCGACCAGACGACCCAGCAGGGCACTCAATCCGGCCCCTTCGCAGGCCTCGCAGAGGCGTATGAGTGCAAGAAGGCACTGATCCGGGTCCGCAACCGCATGGAAATCAACAAGATAGCGTTTGGAGCGAATGCCCGCAAGCGCGGGATCGTCCAACAATTGCTCGGCCCGAGCGGGGTCCGCGAAGCCCGCCTTGCGCAATTGGCTTGTCAGACTCTGCTCGCGCATCTTCTTCTCCTTGCTCTTCCGGTTCGCCCGGGCCGGAGCTCATCCTTCCAGCTCAGTGGGCGAGCCAGCCGTGGGCCGATCATGCTCCGACCGCTCGTTCTCGTCTTCAGATCATTCAATTTTGACGTTCTTCCCCGGTTCCGCTTCCATCCATGAAACGTCTGCGGTTGACCGGGTGATCAGTTCAGTGGGAGGCACGGCCCTCCTCAGCATGCCGTCAGTAGGTGGCGAGGAAGCGGCGCCGCTCGGCCGGGGTGATCTGAAAGCGGTACTGCTCCCACTCGTGGCGCTTGTCTCGGAGGAAGTAATCGAAGCAATCCTCCCCGAGCGTCTCCGCGACCAACTCGGAACTCTCCATGAGCTCCAGCGCATGGCTGAGAGAGGAGGGAAGGGATTGGATCCCCAGAATCCGCCGTTCGAGATCGCTGAGGAGGAACACGTCCGTGTCCGCCTGCTCAGGCAATTCGTAGTTGCCGGCGATACCGGCCAAGCCCGCCCGGATCATGACGGCAAATGCCAGATAGGGATTGGCCGCCGAATCAATGGAACGGTACTCCATCCGCGCCGCCTGCGGCCGATCGTGCCGGTAACGAGGCAGCCGCACGAGTGCCGAGCGATTGTTGGGGCCCCAGCACACATAGGAGGGAGCCTCGTCGGCACTCCAGAGACGCTTGTAGGAGTTGACGTGCTGGTTGGTCACAGCAGTGATCTCACGGGCGTGGCGCAGCAGGCCCGCCATGAACTGCCGCCCGGTCGTGGAAAGGCCGAACTCCCCCACGGGATCGGAGAATGCATTGCGTTCCCCCTCGAAGAGCGAGATGTGGGTGTGCATTCCCGAACCGGGTGCGTCGATGAGAGGCTTCGGCATGAACGAGGCCTGCACCCCTTGGCTGATTGCAACCTCCTCGATCACGGCCTTGAAGGTCATGAGGTTGTCCGCCATGGACAGCGCATCGGAAAAATGCAGATCGATCTCGTTTTGTCCCGGACCAGCCTCGTGGTGGGAGAACTCCACGGAGATGCCCATCTCTTCCAGATTCAGGATGGCCTCGCGGCGGAAGTCGTGCGCGGTCGAGCGGGTGACATGGTCGAAGTAGGAGGCCGAATCGATCGGGACCGGGACCTTCTCCGGGTCCGTCTCCTGGTGGAACAGGAAGAACTCGACCTCGGGATGAACGTAGCAGGTGAAGCCCATCTCCGCGGCTTTGTCGAGCGCACGCTTGAGAATGTTGCGGGGGTCCGTGCGCGCGGGTTCGTCATCGCGAGTGGTGATGTCGCAGAACATGCGCGCCACCGGATGATCGGTGCCACGCCAAGGAAGCAATTGGAACGTTGCCGCATCCGGGCGGGCGAGCATGTCCGATTCGTAGACGCGGGTCAATCCCTGGATGGCCGATCCATCGAAACCGATGCCATCGGCAAAGGCTTCTTCGAGCTCAGCGGGCGCGATGGCGACCGATTTGAGCTTGCCCACAACGTCGGTGAACCAAAGGCGCACAAACCGGACGCCCTTTTCCTCAATGGTGCGAAGCACATATTCCTGCTGGCGGTCCACGGCACTCCTTAGATAGAACTTCCTCCATTGTGCCACTGCACCCCGCCTGCTTCCCCCAGGAAAGAGTTTTGTCTCGCTTGGCAACTACACTCCGCCCGCACCTGTTGTTCTGGCGATCCCGGGGGTGATGCCCGCCATCCGCTCTACCGATCGCCGCCCGGCGCCATGTCCTGCCAGCCCACGTAACCGGTGAATTGCCCGGGCTTGGTGTCCGCCGATTCCGGCGCGGAGTGCAGCCGCGCCCTCATGAGCGCAATGAAGTCAGCCACCTCATGCCAGTACGTCAACGGCCCGGAGGTGCGAATGATGTTGGGAAGCAGCTCGCTGATCGGCCTGTCGTCAACCACGCTGAGTCTCTCCAGGGATTGTCCCCACTCGTGCACGCAATCGAGCGCCACGGCCCACGCCCCGTATTGGGCAAGTTGGGCGAGATCGGTGCCCGGTGCCGGCGAGACCAGAAAACGTCTGAAGCCTCGTCCCTGATCACTGGCAACCGTTCCGTTCGTGGTGCGCACGGCGGCCCCCCAGATCGTGGCGAGACCCAGCAACATGACGAGTACACAGATGATCAGCCAGAACGAATGCAGAGAGCTCGTGAGCATCAAGAATGCGGCAACGAGCGCTGCACCGAGTCCACCGATGAATTCGAGGGCCCCTGCCGAACTCAGGCGTTCGCGGCCGGAGCGGAACCAGCGGTAGTCCTCGTGGATGCGATGGGCCACTGCTCCGGCGAACTTGTCGCTGATCGAGCGGCGCAATCCCGAGAGACGGGCAGAGGGTGCGCCAACCGGAGGAACGCCCATTCCTTCCAGAACGCCCCGGAAGCGGCGTGCGTCGAAGGGATGGGAGCGGGCATATGGCAAGTTCTCCATGCTTCCCGGCACGGCCAGATGTTCCAGGAACATCCGTTCCTCGGGGCTGCAGGTTGCGTCGGGACCGCGCAGATAAACGATGACAACCACCGGTGTCCCCCTACTGAGGTAGCGGTACTCAACCAGCTCGATGAAACCCCTCATTGCCAAGTCAAGAAGGTAGCAGAGCGTGATGTCGTGGGGTCCGGCTTCTCTCACGACGAAGGCCGCTTCGGCCGGGCGCATCTGCGGCACCTGTTCACGCGCAGGAGGCTCTCCACCGGAGACCTGTCTGGTCGCTTGGGGTTCATCGCCTTCGGGGAAGGTTCCGCGCGGTAGGTTCGAATATTCGCGCTCCGGGCGGATCGCGAGCAGCAGGATCACGGTGGCAACGGCAATCAGTAGAATTCCCGTCCAGAATTCGGCATCGGTAACAGCGAAATACGAAATGATACCCGCCATTTCACCTCCTCACACTGCGGCTGAGGTCCATGGTAGCTGCTCAGAGGTCTCGCGCGGGACCCACAACCACGAAACGGAGCCTCCGGGGTTCCGATCCCGTCTCTTCACCCACCACTGTTCGCAGTTGTTGACGGTCGCCCGGGTCGAGTGGGCGGGATGGTGCACCTGTGCACAATCTCTGGGATTAGGATTGAGGGCATCGTCCCAGTAAAGGAGAGACATGACCACCTCGAATTCCCCCGCACCTCGCCGAGTGAGAGTTCACCATCTCGCCGAGATGAAGGAACGACGCGAGCCAATCACCATGTTGACCTGCTACGACGCCATCACGGCGCGCATCTTTGACGCCGCTGGCGTGGACACGCTGCTGGTGGGAGACTCCTACGGCAATACGTTGCTCGGTTACACCTCGACCATTCCGGTTTCACTCGAAGAACTTGTCATCGCCACCGGCGCAGTCACACGTGCGGCCCAGCGCGCCTTTGTGGTGGCAGACCTACCGTTCGGTTCCTACGAGGAATCACCCGCTCAGGCAGTGCGTTCATCGGTGCGGCTGCTGAAGGCCGGAGCCCAGGCAGTGAAGTTGGAGGGTGGTGAGCGTCAGGCCGAGACCATCGCGCGCATCACCAACTCTGGAATCCCGGTCGTGGGCCACATCGGCTTCACACCACAATCCGAACATCGCCTTGGTGGACCACGCGTTCAGGGACGGACCGACGATTCCGAAACCCAGCTGATCGACGACGCCGTCGCCGTCCAGGAAGCCGGTGCGGTCGCCGTCGTTCTCGAAATGGTGCCGGCCCGCGTGGCCGCCAAGATCACCAAGATCCTGACCATTCCCACCATCGGAATCGGTGCGGGCGATCACTGCGACGGCCAAGTGCTGGTGTGGACGGACATGGCGGGCATGACGAGCTGGTCTCCGTCCTTCTCCAAGCAGTTCGGTCAGGTGGGTCAAGCGCTGCGACAGGCGGCGTCCGACTATTGCAGCGCGGTCAAGGAGCGCGAGTTTCCGACGGATTCGCACTCCTTCTGACCCTCACTCTCCGGGGCTCATCCGGTAGGTGATCATCGAAAGGCTTGTCGCACCGAACTCGCTGGGATCAGCTGGCGTCCCCGTGCTTCGGCTCGCGGTCATCGGAGCCGCGGTCAGCCGGGGCGTCATCCCCATCCCATGCCTTGCGCCACTCCTTCTCCGCCTGGTCCGACACCGCGTTGCGCTCGCGTGCAATCTCGAAGGCGTGCTCGGCCGCCTCCGGCGTTGGGTACGGCCCCATTCGATACTGCCAGCTTGATTGCTTTCCTTTTTCGACCTTCCAGGTGCGGGTGTTGAGATAGTACTCACCCTCCATCATGACCCCTTCCACAGATTCCACGGTGCCAGCCTCGATGCCGAGAACTAGACTTAAGCCCATGTTGGCAGATCGCGCGCCCCTTGGCACTCTTGTTCCCGGAAAACCATCCCCCAAGCGACAGGTTCCTTCGTCCATCGCCAGGCCCGAGTACCTGTTCCACGATGGTCCCGAAGTCGTCACCGCCTCCGATGTCAAGGATGCCGAGACCATCGAAAGAATCCGTGTCGCCGGTCGCATCGCAGCCGACGCCATGTACGAGGCCGGAAAGGCAGTTGCCCCGGGGGTCAGCACGGATGAACTGGATCGCATCGCCCACGAGTACATGTGCGATCACGGCGCCTATCCCTCGTGCCTCGACTACATGGGGTTCCCGAAGTCGATTTGTACCTCCATCAACGAGGTCATCTGTCACGGTATCCCGGACTCGACCGTTCTTGAGGATGGTGACATCGTCAATCTCGATGTCACCGCGTACATTGACGCAGTGCACGGAGACACCAACGCCATGTTCACCGTGGGCGATGTCGACGAAGAATCCCTGCTACTCATCGAGCGTACAAAGAATGCGATGATGCGCGCGATCAAGGCCGTCAAGCCGGGCCGCCAGCTCAATGTGATTGGCAGGGTCATCGAGTCCTACGCCAAGCGTTTTCACTATGGCGTGGTCGAAGATTTCACCGGTCATGGCGTTGGGGAGGCCTTCCATTCTGGGTTGATCATTCCTCACTACGACACGGCTCCCGGATACGACACCCTCATGGAACCCGGCATGGTCTTCACCATCGAACCCATGTTGACGCTCGGCGACATCGCATGGGAGCAGTGGGACGACGAATGGACAGTTGTGACAAAGGACCGCTCTCGCACTGCACAATGGGAGCACACTCTTGTTGTCACTGAGAATGGTGCGGAGATTCTGACATTGCCGTCGGAGGTTGATCTGGCGCCGCACCTATAAGGAGTCATGATGGCCACCTATCCGGCACACGTAGCTTTCGGAATCGATATCGGAGGCTCGGGCATCAAAGGTGCCCTCGTCGATCTGGAGACCGGCGAGTTCTTCGGTCCTCGCCACAGAATTCCAACGCCGCAGCCCGCAACTCCGAAGGCCGTGGCGGACACCGTCGCCGCACTGGTGGCGCATTTTGGCGTGGACGAGTCGGTTCCGATCGGCATTGATTTTCCGGCGCCCATCATCCACGGCGTAGCGCCGATGATCGCAAATCTCGACCCCTCCTGGGAGGGTGAGAACGTCCTCACGTTGATGTCCGAGCGGCTGGGCCGTCCGGTCACCGTCTTGAACGACGCCGACGCCGCCGGTTATGCGGAAGTCCATTACGGCGCTGCCAACGGAATCGATGGACTGGTCATGGTTCTCACACTCGGTACCGGAATCGGTTCCGTCCTCGTGATGAACGGTGTGCTCATCCCCAACACCGAACTCGGACACCTCGAGATTGACGGCCACGACGCCGAGAAGCGCGCTGCGGCCTCCGTTTTCGAACGCGAGGAGCTGGGCTACAAGGAATGGGCCAAGCGATTGCAACGCTATTTCTCGCATGTCGAAATGCTCTTCTCTCCCGACGTGTTCATCATCGGTGGGGGGATTTCGAAGAAGGCCAAGAAGTTCGTGCCGCTCATCGAAACTCGAGCCCCGATCATTCCGGCCGAGCTCCTCAATACGGCCGGAATCGTTGGATCAGCGCTGTTGGCCGCCGAAAACGCTGGGACCTTCACCCTCAACAAGTCGGTGAAGTCTCACATCTCGGCAGCACGTCGGGAGATTCGCAGGGCCGCGAAAGCTGCCAGGGCCGTGCGCAGGGCATCCAAGGACACCACGACCGCGGCGAGTGCTTCCTCTCCAAGCGCCGAATAATGGGCAACAACGGGCTGGAGAATTGAGGTCGATGAGTCCGGTCGGACACCCGCATGAGACGTGTCCGACCGGACTCATCGGCGTTTCGCCGCGGATGCCACGGGAAACTGTCATGGGGGTGTGAACAACCATGGGTGAAATCCATGATTTTGGACTGGTGCGACACAACTGATTCGTTTCGGCAAGGATGCCCGCTCAGACGGATCACGTTCGGGCGCTCATGAGAGGAGCCGACGAGTGCTCGCGAGAAGCGAATGAGTCGGCCGATACGCCGGGTTCTGTTCCGCACCGTGGTGCGGCGGCGACCATCCATCTAGGCCGTACGTTACCGCACGGCTCCAGCAGTCCACCCGCGCGCTGAACGGGACGCCTACGCGCGCTGTGCGACCTTGCTCCCGGTGGGGCTTGCCATGCCACTCCAGTCACCTGGAGCGCGGTGGTCTCTTACACCGCCTTTTCACCCTTGCCGCGGGCCGGAGCCCGTGGCGGTCTGTTTTCTGTGGCGCTTTCCCGCGGGTCACCCCGGGTGGGCGTTACCCACCACCGTTCCCTGTGGAGCCCGGACGTTCCTCGGGGCACGTTCTGTCGAACATGTCACGCGGCCGCCTGGCCGACTCATTCGCTCTGCCATCATAGACTACAACGCGTGCGTATTCTCCTCCCACCTTCCGAAGGCAAGACGTCCCCGCCATCGGGGCCTGCGCTCGATCTGGATTCACTGAGCCACCCCGAGCTTGCTCCTGCTCGCGCCGCGATCATCAAGGAGCTCATCGAGGTTTCGGGGGCGGACGCTGCCCTCGATATTCTCAAGGCAGGAGAACGCATCAGGCCGGAAGTCGAGGCCCAGCGCAGATTGTGGGAGGCTCCGTGCGCTCCGGCGCGCGAGGTCTACACGGGGGTTCTCTACGAGGCGGCTCAGCTGCGCGAGGGCGACGACGTCGTCATCTTCTCCGGTCTGTTCGGGGTCACCAGCGGATCGGACCTGATCCCCGCCTACCGCCTCTCCATGAACGTGAGACTCCCCCGGGCTGGTGCGCTCAAGAGCTTCTGGCGCAAGCAGCTCGTGCGGGGCTTCCTCCCCGCACCGAGGGAGTCCGATCCCACCGAGGTCACCGTCGACATGCGCTCGGGGGCCTATCTGGTGTGGAATCCTCCGGGTCCCTGGTGGGACGTGCGGGTGCGCGATTCCTCCGGAAAGGTCATCACCCACATGGCCAAGCACTATCGCGGCCTGCTCACGCGCGCTCTTCTGGATACGGGGAGCGATGATGTCCTCACCGTGGCGGCCGAGTTGGGTGCGGTCGCGGTGGAATCGGATGGCAACCGTCACCACCTGACGCTCACCCCACGAGGCATGTGAAAGAGAGGCCACGCCGTGTGTGATCACCCGTCCCGGACACAGCTGCAACCGCCAGTGCCGAGCGGGTTCGGCAGGTGACTCTCCGGGTCGGCAACTCGCAGCACATGGACGCTCCCGCACTACGCCAGCGAGAGAAACATCCTCTCCAGATCGTGCTGGTTCTCCTTGAAGTCTTCCCCATCCTGGCCGATGCATTCGCGCATTGCCGTGGCGATGACAAGGAACCCGGCCCGATCGATGGCCTTGGAGATCGCCGCCATCTGTTGTACCACTTCGCGGCAGTTGCCGCCGTTCTCGATCAGGTTGATTGTGCCGCCCAGCTGGCCGTGGGCCCGTTTGAGCCGGTTGACGATCTGCCGCATTGCGACGGGATCGTGATCCAACCCGATTGTCTTCTGGTCGGTTGATTCATCCGGCTGCTTGGATGTCTCCATCGTTTTCCCACTTCCCTCACGTCGTTGAACCTACAGATTGAATACTACCCCCAGCATATCTGTTAGGATGCTCCCGGTAGTATTTCTCAGCCAACGGAGGAGCTCTCAATGTGTCGAGCAGTCATGTGCAAGACGTGCGGAAAGACCACATGGGCCGGATGCGGCCAACACATCGCGCAGGTCAAACGCACGGTTCCCGCCAGCCAATGGTGCCCCGGCAAGCATCCGAAGGAAGAACGCGGCAGTTTCTTCGCCCGCCTCTTCGGGAAAGGAAAGTAGCCCATGCGTATAGTGATCGTGGGTGGTGTCGCCGCAGGCATGAGCGCGGCGGCGCGGGCGCGGCGCCTGACCGAGGGAGCACACATCGTTGTGCTTGAACGAGGCGAGCACGTCTCGTTCGCCAACTGCGGCCTGCCCTACTACGTGGGAGGCGAGATCAACGATCCTGCCAGCCTGCTGGTGCAGACACCGAAGTCACTGGCTGCCTCACTCAATCTCGACGTACGGGTCCGACACAACGTCACCGCCATTGATGCCCGGGCAAAAACGGTTCACGTTGAGTCCGACGGCACACACGAGGACATTGGATATGACGCTCTCATCCTGGCGCCCGGCGCGGTGGCGGCGCGTCCCCCGATTGCGGGAATGGAAGACTCCGTCCGAGTACGAACCCTGCGCACGGTCGACGACGCCCTCGCCCTACGGGAGTCTGCGGAGAACGGTTCGCGCCACGCCGTTGTTCTCGGTGCCGGCTTCATCGGTATTGAAGCCGCCGAGGCTCTTGCCCTGCAAGGTCTCAACACGAGCATCGTCGAGTATGCGGAGCACGTCCTTCCGCCACTGGAGCAGGAAATGGCCTCGCTCGTGACGGAAGAACTGGGCCGACTCGGTGTCGTGGTCCACGAGCGCCTTGCTGCGCGGCGGATCGTGCCGGGAGAGTTGAGCGATACCGTCATCCTGTCGGACGGGACGGAACTACAAGCGGACATCATCGTTCTGTCCACGGGAGTGCGTCCCGACACCGCGGCGTTCGAGGACTCCGGGGTGGAATGCGAGCGGGGAGCAATCGTCGTGGACGAATATGGGAGAACAAGCCTTCCGGATGTCTATGCCGCCGGGGATGCGACCGTTTCCACTGATGCCGTCACGGGCATTCGCCGGCCGGTCGCCCTGGCTGGACCTGCCAACCGGGCCGGGCGCCAGATCGCGGACGCCATTGTGCGTCCCGATTCAGCACGTCCCATTCCGGCGCCGATGGG
>WPCI01499617.1_pt1 | contig 93090 bp, 90 predicted proteins | sample 5399871 | NCBI WGS metagenome assembly WPCI01 (sample SAMN12869469, study PRJNA574797) | sludge metagenome | isolation source: wastewater treatment of pH7 | place: China:Beijing | collected 2019-05-20 | reverse complement strand
CTCGGCCACCAGGGCCCGGGCCAGCTCCACCTGGTAGGGGTAGTGCTGGGGGTTCTGCTGCGCGAGCTCTTCGTAGAGGGCCCGGGCCGTGGCGGCATCGCCGGCGGCCAGCGCCTCGGCGGCCTGCTCCTCGGGGCTGGCCGGGGCATCTTCGGGAGCCGGGAAGTAGCGGCCCAGCCATTCGCGGATCTGCTTCTCGGGCAGGGCGCCCTGGAAGTGGTCGACCAGCCCGCCCTGGCTGATCAGCTTGACGTCCGGGACCGAGCGCACGCCGAGCTGGGCGGCGATCTCCTGATTCTCGTCGATGTTGAGCTTGGCCAGCAGGAAGGTCCCGCGATATTCACGGGCCAGCTTCTCCAGCACCGGCATCAGGTTCTTGCAGGGCTCGCACCAGGGCGCCCAGCAGTCGAGCAGCACCGGCACCTGCATGGAGAGCTCCAGCACCTGCTGGATATTGCCGGCGTCGACGTCGAAGATCACCTCGGGCATCGAGGCGTCGGCGGCTTGGGCGGCTTCGCTGGTGGGGATGTCGGCGGCGAGAGGCTCGCCGGTGCGCGGATCGACGATGGGCATGGTCGGGGTTCCCGGGATCGAGTGGATGTGTCCACGAGATGCGGGTGACGAGGGCGGGATTCAAGGGGACGTGTGGAAAACGGGAGGGAGTCGGCGAGGGGGGATCGCCCACGAAATCGCCCACGAAAAAGCCGGCTCCCTGAGGAACCGGCTTCTTGCGATGTTTGGTAGCGGGGACCGGATTTGAACCGATGACCTTCGGGTTATGAGCCCGACGAGCTACCAGACTGCTCCATCCCGCGCCGGCCATTATAGGGATTAAATCAGGGCCGTCAAGCGCTTTTCCATACCTTTCTGTTATTCACGGGTTTTCTGCTATCATGCCCCGCTTTAAGCCATCCATTCTCTTCTCCATGAAAGCGACCCTAAACCCCACCCCCGCCTTCCGCCTGGAAGAGCGCAATCCCGAAGCATTCCGTGCGGCGACCCGCAAAGCATCAATCCGCATCATTGTGGTCTTTGCGCTGTCGGCAATGCTGTTGTCCACACTTCTGGTCAGTTTTTTCGGAGACAGTGCCGGCGACAACTTCAAATGGAACCTGACCGGCGTGATCCTGGGCCTGCTGCTGACGGCAGCGCTGGTTGGCGGCCTGTTTCGCAAGCAACAGTGGATGGATGCCTCGGTATATGGCTGGCGCCTGAAACGCAGCCTGATGAGCATCACCAACCAGATGCACCAGCTGAAGGCTGCCGTGGCCCGGCACGACCCGCAAGCCATGCTGCTGCTGCGCTTTTATCACCTGGCGCTGCACCAGATGCACCAGCTGGATGGCAACTCCAGCGGGGCCAGCGACCTGGTGCAGGAAATGAACCTGCACGCCGATGCCATGACTGCCATGCAGCTTGAGCTGGAACAACCCGAACTCAATCCCGACTGGCTTGCCCATCTCAAAAGCCTGCCCGGACAAAAAAATACATGACCGGCCCGGCCGGCATTATCTCCTGACAAGGACCAAGCATGACCCTTAGCCAACGCATTTTCATCATCCTGCAATACCTGCTGCCCCACCACACCCTGTCACGCCTGATCGGCTGTGTCGCCAACTGTCGGCACAGCGGTTTCAAGAATGCGCTGATCGGCTGGTTCATCAAGCGCTACAACGTCGACATGGGCCAGGCTGTGCGCCAGCAGCCGGAAGACTATCTGCATTTCAACGATTTTTTCACCCGTACCCTGGTGGACGGCGCACGTCCGGTTGACGACAACAGCGCCAGCATTGTCAGCCCCGCCGACGGAGCCATCAGTCAGCTCGGTGCCATCGAGCACGGCCGGATCTTCCAGGCCAAGGGCCACGACTACAGCCTGTACGAATTGCTGGGCGGTGACAGCGAGCGGGCCAAACCTTTCCAGGACGGCCAGTTTGCCACCATTTACCTGTCGCCCCGGGATTACCACCGGGTACACATGCCGCTGGCCGGCACCCTGAAAGAGATGGTGTATGTGCCGGGCAAGCTGTTTTCCGTCAACCGGACCACGGCAGAGAACGTGCCCGCCCTGTTTGCCCGCAACGAACGGGTAGTTTGCATTTTTGACACGGCAGCCGGCCCCATGGCCGTGGTACTGGTGGGTGCCATGATTGTCGCCAGCATCGAAACCGCCTGGGCCGGCGAAGTGGCACCGGCCCGTCGCCGCCTGCAAGTCCATGACTACAGCGAGGCCGGCCGCCAGCCGGTCAGCCTGGCCAAGGGCGAGGAGATGGGGCTGTTCAAGCTGGGTTCCACCGCCATCGTCCTGTTTGGCCCGGAGGTTGCTTCCTGGAGTGAAACCCTGCAGGAGGGGTCGGCCGTCAGCATGGGGCAGGCCATGGGCCAGCTGCACGCTGCCGTAACCGGGGCCTGATGATTGCCATTGTCTGGCAACAGGTTTCTGTCGATCCTGACACCATGCCCGCTACCGGAGCGGACAAACAGGGCCCGCGTTGATATGCCTGGCAATAAACCGGAGCATGTCTGTGCACGAAGATGGCGTTTTGCCTTAAACTGGTGATCAACCGAATCTGGAAGAGGCGGTTCCGACCATGAATCAACAATCCGCGCTGGTATCACAAGGTGCCGCTCCGGCTGCCGTTACGCGCCAGCTGTCGTTTTGCAAAACGACAGCACGTGACCTGGCCGCCTGGTTGCGCAGCTTGCCCAAAGCCAATACTGGCGAATATTCCCGCCAGCTCTATATGGCCCTGAACGAACTGAGCCGTCTGCAGGCGGCTCCGGAGCTGCGTATCCAGTTACTGGAGCAGCTGCGCCCGGAAGTTGCCCTGATCACCAAGCAGCTGGAAACAAACCATCTACTCAACAGCGTGATTCTCAACGCCCGCGCCAACAAGGTCGCCACGCTGTGCCATACCCTGCAGAACCACCTGACCAGCGGCTACAAGCAGGCCGCGGCAGACCTGCAGGGTAAAAAAAGCGGCCTGCTGGCGCTTGCCATTCAGCGCACCCTGCACGGGTTGTTTACCTCCCTGGCCCGCGCCCACCTGACCTACCGCAATGTACCCCGGGGGCTCTGGTTTGAAGCCCACCAGATGTACCGCCTGACAGCCCATTACGGCCTGCAGAAACAGAAAGTCAAGGACCCGCTACTGAGCCCGGGCGAGGAGCTGACGCTGGAGCAGGCCTACTGCTGCTCACTGTTGCTGGGCTGCGCCCCGGCCAACCAGATGCGCCAGTCCGACATCAAGACGCTGGTGGATGCCCTGCCCCGCTGGAGCCGGCTGGCCATCCTGCAGGATATTGAACAAGCGGATTCGCTGTTTGCCGTTGCGTTGACAACCGATACGGTTCCGCGTTACCGGGCGCTACTGAACCTTGCCGGTCGCAGCCATATCCTGGGGTTAAACACCAGCCGCCTGACGGATGCCATCCTGACAACCCTGTCGGCCCGGCAGCCCGACAGCGAACAACAACCCAGCCCGCTGATTGACCCAGGAGTATCTTCTTCACTGCTGCAACTGCTGGCATGTGCCTGGGGCAACATTGCCAAGCGTGGTTTCCCGCGCACCACCTCCACCGAAACACTCCAGCTGGTGCTGGGCATGAGCTCGGTTCACTATCAGCTATCGGGCAACACGCCCTTTGAAGAAACCCTCAACCTGCCGGCGGCAACGACCACTCTCGAATTGTCCACTGACACTGGCGGCATTGAGCAGGACATCTGGGCGCAAGCGGCTGACGTGCTCCCTGACGGCACATCATTCAATGGCGAGATCCACTATATTCCGCCCAAGAAACAGGCCGAGCTGGCGCGCGAAGAGGAAGAACAGACCAGAGAGAAGCTCCGCCAGCACAATGCAGCGCTGTATCCGGTCCTGGAAGCCCGCATTGTCAACCGGAGCCCCGGCGGTTATTGCCTGGAATGGCCGGTGCAGGCCCCCGCCAACCTGCAAACCGGCGATATTCTTGCCGTGCGCAAGGACGCTTCACATGACTGGTCGGTTGCCACCATTCGCTGGATTCGCCAGAACGACCAGACCGGAGCACAAATCGGCGTCGAGATCATGGCACATCGTGCCGCGCCCTGCGCTGCCCGGCTGCTGCGCTCGGGCAAGGCGGCCAGCGACTATTTACGCGCCCTGCAAGTGCCCGCAATCAGCGGCATAGCACGCCCGGCCCAGATCATTACTGCCAGAATTCCTTTCCGGGAAGGCTGCACCGTCACACTGAACACCCTGGGAGAAGAGACCCGGATCATCCTCGGCCGGCAGGTAGAGCAAACTGCCAGCTGCAGCCTGTTCGAATATGTTACGGTCAAGGCGGCAACGAAAAACCAAAGTCCGGCGACGGCAAGTCCTGCACCTGGTGCCGGTGATCATGCTAAAGTGAACGACCCCGAGGATTTCACCTCCCTGTGGGATCATTTATAACCCAGATTCTAGAGACGGCCACAGCACAGCAGGCCCGGCAATGACAGGGGCAAACCGGCACACGCCACTGCACCTGTTGCTTGCCATGCGGCCTGGCTGTGATGTGCAAACGGTATTTATGGCTATTGAACGCAAAGCGGTACGACTACTGATTCTTGAAGACTCGCAAAACGAGGCCGAACGCATTGTCAGCCTGTTTCGCAACGCCGGCCTGCCCACCCGGGTACACCGGGCGGGCAATCCGGAGTCCCTGTCGGAGGCCCTGGGCAAGCCCTGGGACCTGTGCATTGCAGCGTTCGACTGCGAACTGTTGCCACCATTGACCGCCATGCGCATGCTGCAGAAAACCGAGCGCGACCTGTCTTTTATCCAGATCGTCGCCGAGCCCGACTCCGACCTGATAGTCGAAGCGCTGCAACAGGGCGCCCAGGATGCCGTTCCCCGCGGCGAAGACCAGCACCTGCTGATGGTGGCGCAGCGCGAACTGACCAGCCTGCAGGAACGCCGTGCGCGTCGCGCGGCAGAAGCGGCCTTGCACGAAGCTGAAAAACGTTGCCAATTGCTGCTCGACAGCTCGATCGATGCCATTGCCTATGTGCATGACGGCATGCATATCTATGCCAACCGCGCCTACCTCAAGCTGTTCGGTTATCGCTGTCCGGACGATCTGGAGGGCACCCCCATGACCGACCTGATCGCACCCGGCGACCAGGCCGGCTTCAAGGATTTCCTGCGCAACTACCGCAGCGAAACCGATTCGGCAGACTTCCAGTGCAGCGGTATCAACACCAGCGACGAGAGCTTTGATGCCAAAATCAGCTTCTCGCCGGCCATGTACGATGGTGAGCCCTGCGTCCAGGTCGTGATCCGCACCGACAGCGACAACGCTGAACTGGAACAGAAACTCAAGGCCATCAGCAGCCAGGATCTGGCCACCGGCCTGTTCAACCGCCAGCGTTTTCTCGAACTGCTGAGTGCAGCCAGCGAGCGTGCGGTCAATGGCGGCGAGAGCGCCAGCCTGGCCTATATCAAGATCGACAACTACAACCGGTTGACCACCGAACTCGGCATTGCCGGCATTGATCTGCTGCTGGCTGATCTGGCACAAACCGTCCGCCAGGGCCTGAGCAAGGACACCCAGCTGGCACGTCTGGCCGACAACGTTTTCTGTGCCCTCAAATCAGGCGCATCACCCGAACAGCATCAACCGGAGCTGGCGGAATTACTGAAAACTGTAGCCGGCAAACTGTTTGAAATTTCCGGTCGTACCGCACAAACCACCCTGTCCATTGGCGTGGCCGCCATCAGCGAAAAAACCGGAAAACCGGCCGATGCCCTGGACCGTGCACGGCGCAGCAGCGAAGAAGACAGCGCAGGCAATCACCTGCACGTGCACAACCCGGCAGACGAACTGGCTGCCTCGGCCAACCGCAGCAATATCACCGCTATGATTCAGCACGCGCTGGAAACCAATGGTTTCCGTCTGCTGTTCCAGCCCGTGATCAGCCTGCGGGGTGATCATGACGAGCTGTACGAGGTGCTGTTGCGCCTGGTCACTCCGCAAGGCGAAGAGGTACCACCGAACGACTTCCTGAACGCCGCGATCAGCGCCGGTCTGGCCGAGAAAATCGACCGCTGGGTGTTGCTCAACGCCATCAAGCTGCTGACCCAGCACCGCGCCAAGGGGCACAAGACCACCTTGTTCGTACACCTGTCCAGTGCCAGCCTGCAGGACATGTCGCTGCTTGCCTGGCTGGCCATGGCGCTCAAGGCCGCCCGGCTGCCCGCCGACTCGCTGATCCTGCAGATCCGTGAAACCGACGCCATCACCCATCTCAAACAGGCCAAGGAACTGGTCGACGGCCTGCGCGACCTGCACTGCCAGATCGCACTGGGCCAGTTTGGCTGCGCGGTCAACCCGTTCAACACCCTGAACCATCTGAATGTCGACTATGTGAAAATCGACGGCTCCTTCACTGGCGAGCTGCACGAGCAGGCCAACCAGGATGCGCTCAAGGAAATACTGGCCGCCCTGCATGCGCAGGCCAAACAGACCATCGTGCCTTTCGTGGAAAGTGCCAGCATCCTGTCAGTACTCTGGCAGGCAGGCGTCAACTACATCCAGGGACACTACCTGCAAGGCCCCAGCACCGCCATGGACTATGACTTCGGCGCCAACAACTGATCCCGCCCATGGCAGCCGCACCCCGCGCCTGCCATGCCCGCACTTATCGAGGTTTGCATGCCCGCTTTGAACATTGGCACTGTCCGGCTGGCCAACAACCTGATTCTGGCCCCCATGGCCGGCATCAGCGACCGTCCGTTTCGTGAACTGTGCCGTCACTTTGGTGCCGGCATGGCAGTCGCTGAAATGGTTACCAGTGACACCCGCCTGTGGGACAGCCGCAAATCCAGCCTGCGCCTGGTCAACGATGATGACCAGGAACCACGCTCGATCCAGATTGCCGGCTCCGAGCCGGAACAGATGGCCGAGGCTGCACGCGGTTGTGTCGCACTGGGCGCGCAGATCATCGATATCAACATGGGGTGCCCGGCCAAGAAAGTCTGCAACAAGGCTGCCGGCTCGGCATTGCTGAAAGACGAACTGCTGGTTGCGCAAATCCTGCACGCCGTTGTCACTGCGGTGACGGTGCCGGTCACCCTGAAGATCCGTACCGGCTGGGATACGGAAAACCGCAACGCACTGCGCATCGCCCGCATTGCCGAACAGGAAGGCATACAGGCGCTGGCCATCCATGGCCGCACCCGTGCCGAACGTTTTAACGGTGTTGCCGAATACGACACCATCGCTGCCGTCAAACAGGCCATCGGCATCCCCGTGCTGGCCAATGGCGACATCGACAGCCCGCAAAAAGCCCGCTTTGTACTGGAGCACACCGGCGCGGATGGCCTGCTGATCGGCCGTGCTGCACGGGGCCGGCCATGGCTTTTCCGCGAGATGGGACACTATCTGGCCAGCGGCGAGTTGCTGCCACCGCTACCGCTGGGCGAAATGCAAGAGACCCTGACGCTGCATCTTGCTAGAATGCACGCTTTCTATGGCCCGGTCATGGGCGTGCGCATTGCACGCAAACACCTGGCCTGGTACCTGCAATGGTTACCTGATACCGGCGCATTTCGCAGCCGCTTCAACAGCCTCGACAATTCCGGTCTGCAATTGCAGGCCGTCAATGAGCTGTTCGAGCGCTTGCGTGCGCAAGGCATTGAATATGCAGCATGAACACCGCCAGTAAACTATGGATACAAAAATCGTGAGTCTACATTCAAACCGCCCGGCGAGCGCGGCCACCGGCCAGCCGTTGAGCTTGCGTACCTGTGTGGAAATGACCCTGCACAACTACTTCACGCATCTGGATGGCACCGAGGTAACCAACGTTTACCAGCTGGTCCTCAATGAAGTGGAAGCCCCCCTGCTGGCCACCGTCCTGCAATACACCGGCGGCAACCAGAGCAAGGCCGCAGAGATCCTCGGCCTGAACCGTGGCACCCTGCGCAAGAAACTCAAAGAACACAACCTCTTGTAACTCTGTAGCTGCTCCGCGCAGCTGATTCAACCTGGAAAACCTGATGACTGACCAAACTGCCAAGACCCCCGTGCGCCGCGCGCTGATTAGCGTTTCCGACAAAAACGGCGTCGTCGACTTTGCCCGCGCCCTGAACCAACTGGGCGTGGAAATCCTCTCCACCGGCGGCACCTTCAAGCTGCTGTGCGACAACGGCATTCCCGCCGTGGAAGTGGCCGACTACACCGGCTTTGCCGAAATGATGGACGGCCGGGTCAAGACCCTGCATCCGAAAATCCACGGCGGCATCCTCGGTCGCCGTGACATCGACGGTGCAGTGATGGAGCAACACGGCATCAAGCCGATCGATCTGGTGGCGGTCAACCTGTACCCGTTTGCCGCGACCGTGGCCAAAGACGGTTGCACCCTGCCCGACGCCATCGAGAACATCGACATCGGCGGACCGACCATGGTGCGCAGCGCGGCGAAAAACCACAAAGACGTAGCCATCGTGGTCAACACCGCCGACTATGACGGCATCATTGCCGCGCTGAAAGATGGCGGCCTGAGCTACGCCCAGCGCTTCACGCTGGCCCTGAAGGCCTTTGAGCATACTGCCGCCTACGACGGCATGATCGCCAACTACCTGGGCACCATCGACACACAGGCCGAAACCCTGTCCACCGAAGGCCGCAGCCTGTTCCCGCAGACCTTCAACAGCCAGTTCATCAAGGCGCAGGACATGCGCTACGGCGAGAACCCGCACCAGAACGCGGCCTTCTACGTTGAGGCCAGCCCGGCTGAAGCCAGCGTTGCCACTGCGGTACAGATTCAGGGCAAGGAGCTGTCGTTCAATAACGTGGCCGACACCGACGCCGCGCTGGAATGCGTGAAGAGCTTCGTCAAGCCGGCCTGCGTCATCGTCAAGCACGCCAACCCCTGCGGCGTGGCCGTGGTGCCGGAAGATGAAGGCGGCATCCGCAAGGCCTATGACCTGGCCTACGCCACCGACAGCGAATCCGCCTTTGGCGGCATCATCGCCTTCAACCGCGAGCTGGACGGCGAAACCGCGCAAGCAATTGTCGAGCGCCAGTTTGTCGAGGTCATCATTGCCCCGTCAATTTCCGCCGCCGCCCGCGAAGTGGTCAGCGCCAAGGCCAACGTGCGCCTGCTGGAATGCGGCCAGTGGGACGCGCAGCGCGCCGCCGGCTGGGACTTCAAGCGAGTCAACGGTGGCCTGCTGGTACAGAGCCGCGATATCGGCATGATCACCGCAGACGACTTGAAAGTGGTCACGCAACGCGCCCCGACCGAAGCGGAAATCCACGACCTGATCTTTGCCTGGAAAGTGGCCAAGTTCGTCAAGTCCAACGCCATTGTCTACGCCAAAAACCGTCAAACCGTTGGCGTTGGTGCCGGTCAGATGAGCCGCGTCAACTCCGCGCGCATTGCCGCCATCAAGGCCGAACACGCCGGTTTGCAAGTCGAGGGGGCCGTGATGGCGTCCGATGCCTTCTTCCCGTTCCGCGACGGTATCGACAATGCGGCCAAGGTTGGCATCCGTGCCGTGATCCAGCCCGGTGGTTCCATGCGTGACGCCGAAGTGATCGCCGCCGCCGACGAGGCCGGCATCGCCATGGTATTCACCGGCATGCGCCACTTCCGCCATTAAGTACAAACTGACAAGTACAAGCCGGGTGGCGGGCGCAAGCGCCTGTCATTCAGCACTTCCTCCCTTATGAGGTCATTACATGAAAATTCTGATTATCGGTAACGGCGGACGCGAGCACGCCCTGGCCTGGAAAATTGCCCAGGACCCGCGCGTAGCCAAGGTATTTGTTGCTCCCGGCAACGCCGGTACCGCCACCGAAGCCAAGTGCGAAAACCTTAATATCGGCGTGCTCGAGCTGGACCGGCTGGCCGACTTTGCCGAACAGAACCAGGTCGCCTTGACCATCGTCGGCCCTGAAGCGCCGCTGGTGGCGGGCGTGGTCGACGCCTTCCGCGCCCGCAACCTGCCGATCTACGGGCCAACTCAAGCCGCAGCCCAGCTGGAAGGCTCCAAGGCCTTCACCAAGGACTTCCTCGCCCGCCACAACATTCCTACCGCCGGCTACGCCAACTTCACCGACGTGGAGCAGGCGCTGGCCTATGTACGCGAGCGCGGCGCCCCCATCGTGGTCAAGGCCGACGGCCTGGCTGCCGGCAAGGGTGTGATTGTTGCCATGACATTGCAGGAAGCTGAAGACGCGATCACCGATATGCTGGCCGGCAATGCCTTTGGTGACGCTGGTTCACGGGTGGTGATCGAGGACTTCCTCGACGGCGAAGAAGCCAGCTTCATCGTCATGGTTGACCACAACGGCAACGTACTGCCCATGGCCACCAGCCAGGACCACAAGCGGGTAGGTGACGGCGATACCGGCCCCAACACCGGCGGCATGGGGGCCTACTCCCCTGCTCCTGTGGTCACCGACGAGGTCTATCAGCGGGTGCTGGACCAGATTATCTACCCGACCGTGCGCGGCATGGCCGCTGAAGGCAACGTCTACACCGGCTTCCTGTATGCCGGCCTGATGATCGACAAGGCGGGCAACCCGCAGATCATCGAGTACAACTGCCGCTTTGGCGATCCGGAAACCCAGCCGATCCTAGCCCGCCTGGAATCAAGCCTGGTACTGCTGCTGGAAGGCGCCATGGCCGGTGCACTGGACAAGATCGAAGCCCAGTGGGACCCGCGCCCAAGCCTCGGTGTGGTGCTGGCCTCTGGCGGCTACCCGGCTGATGACTACCTCAAGGGCCAGGTGATTAGCGGGCTGGATGAAGCCGCCAAACTGGACGGCAAGGTATTCCAGGCCGGCACCAGCCTCCAGAATGGCCAGATCATCAACAGTGGCGGCCGTGTGCTCTGCGCCACTGCGCTGGGTGATACCGTTGCTCAAGCACAGGCCAATGCCTACCGGCTGGCGGAAAAAATCAGCTGGGCAGGCTGCTTCTACCGCAAGGATATCGGCTACCGCGCCATCGAGCGTGAACGCAACGCCTGATCCTCCACGGCACAACTACAGGCCATGCAGCCCGCCGGTTGTGTGGCCTGTTTTGTTTCTGGCCCCGCGAGATAAAGCTCCACACTCCGCCCTGCCCGACAGCACCCTTGTGCAAGGGCAATACCTCAAGGTTTCGGCTGGCAACCCGGCGTTCACCTGCGCATTTGCAGCCAGCCCATCCACACCCCGCTGGCAATAATCACCGCCACACCGGCCAGCGCCAGCGCGTCCGGCAGCTGGCCGAATGCAATCCAGCCAACCACACAGGCGCTGATGATCTGGCCATAGGTGAAAGGCGCCAATACTGCCGCCGTGGCATAGCGGAACGCCTGCGTCAGCAGCATGTGCCCGGCCATGGCCAGCACGCCCAGCCCCAGCAGCATGCCGATGTCCAGCGGAGCCAGCTGGCCAACAGTATCCAGCTGCAACAATGCAAAGGGGGTCAGCAACACCGCACCCACCAGCCCCGAATAAAAATTGCTGGTGGCAGGATGATCCTTACCGGCGAGCAGGCGGGTGAGCAGCTGGTAAAAAGCAAAGCACAGGGCAGCTGCCAGCGGGTACAGGATGGGCCAGACAAAGAGTTCACCACCAGGCCGCACCACCAGCAAAACCCCCAGCAACCCCAACCCTATGGCCAGCCACTGCACCTGCCGGACCTGTTCACGCAGTAGCAGCGCCGACAGCAGGGTGACAAACAGGGGCGCGAGGAAGATCACTGCGGTGGTTTCCGCCAGCGGAATATAACGCAGGCCGGAAATGATCAGGACGCCAACCGCCAGCAGGCTGACCCCACGCAGCAGCTGCAAGCCCGGACGGTAAGTATGGAACAGGCTGCGCCCCAGACTGGGCACAAACATAAGTGGCAACAGCACACTCTGCACGCAATAGCGCACCCACAGGATCAGCGGCACGGACAGGCTCAGGGCCAGATGCTTGGTCATGGCATCATGGCTGGCCAGTAACAGGCCGGATGCCAGGATCAGGGCAATGCCGGCCAGGATGTGATCAGGTTTCATTGAGCCGCCCTGTAATTAGCAAGCTAACATTATAGCAAATAACAGCACCACCGCAGCAGGCGACACGCAGCCAGCCAGTTACCGGCGCGACACCGGCAAGGTCAAGAACCGGCCGCTACGCAGCGGCTCAGTCATCATGGAACTGGTACTCGCCTGGCGCCAGGTTGTCGAAGCGGGTGTAACGGCCATGGAACATCAGTCGTACGGTACCGATAGGGCCGTTACGCTGCTTGCCGATGATGATCTCGGCAATGCCCTTGTGTTCGGTTTCCGGGTGGTAGACCTCGTCCCGGTAAACAAACATGATTACGTCGGCGTCCTGCTCGATGGCGCCGGACTCACGCAGGTCGGAGTTGACCGGGCGTTTGTTGGGCCGTTGCTCGAGCGAGCGGTTGAGCTGTGACAGCGCCACCACCGGGCAGTCGAACTCCTTGGCCAGCGCCTTCAGCGAGCGCGAAATCTCGGAAATCTCGTTGGTACGGTTTTCACCAGCGCTGCCGCCGATCTGCATCAGCTGCAGATAGTCGACCATGATCAGGCCGATGGCTCCGTGCTCGCGGGCCACCCGGCGGGTACGCGCACGCATTTCCGTCGGGCTGATGCCGGCGGTATCGTCTATATGCAGCTTGGCACTTTGCAACAGCGAAACGGTCGAGGTCATTCGCGCCCAGTCATCATCATCCAGCTTGCCCGAACGGACCTTGCTCTGGTCGATGCGGCCCAGCGACGACAGCATACGCATGACCAGCGACTCCGCCGGCATCTCCAGCGAGAACACCAGCACCGTCTTGTCGCTGTTCATCACCGCATTTTCCACCAGGTTCATGGCAAAGGTGGTCTTGCCCATCGAGGGCCGGCCGGCAACGATCACCAGGTCCGCCGGCTGCAAACCACTGGTTTTGTCATCGAGGTCGGCAAAGCCGGTGGTCAACCCGGTGATCTGTGAATCGCTGTGAAACAGCGTATCAATGGTATCGACGGTTTTCAGCAGCACTTCCCGCAACGGAATCGGCCCGCCGGTTTTCGGCCGGGATTCGGCGATCTGGAAGATCTTGCGCTCGGCCTCGTCGAGAATTTCCTCGCCCTGGCGGCCTTGCGGCGAGTACGCCATGTCGGCAATTTCGTTACTGGCGCTAATCAGCTGGCGCAGGGTCGAACGTTCACGGATGATCCGCGCATAGGCCTGGATGTTGGCAACCGAGGGAATGTTGCTGGCCAGCTCGCCCAGATAAGCAATGCCGCCCACCTGGGCCAGGGTGCCCTCATTGTCAAGATGCTCGGACAGGGTCACCACGTCAAACGGCTGATTGCGCTCGGCCAGGGTGAAAATCGCACGAAAGATCAGGCGGTGGTCATGCCGGTAAAAATCCGCATCCACCAGCTGGTCACCCATACGCTCCCAGGCGTAGTTATCCAGCATCAACCCGCCAAGTACCGCCTGTTCCGCCTCGATGGAGTGCGGCGGCACCTTGAGTGCCACGGTTTCCAGATCATATTGCGGAGCAACTTCTATCTCATGCATAACTCTAGCCGTTAAAAACCTTCTCTTCATGCCCGGCGGGCAACAATGCGCTGCCCCGCATTGTAACGCCGGCACAGACAAAAAAGGCACCTGCCAACCGACAGATGCCTTTTTCTACCGCAAGACCGGACAAGCGGTGGCTTATTCGCCTTCGCCTGCAACGATCAGCTTGACCTCTGCATCCACTTCGGAGTGCAGCTGCAGCTTGATGTCGTACTCGCCGGTCTGGCGAATGGTGCCTTCCGGCAGACGCACTTCGCTCTTGGCCACTTCGATGCCGCTGGCAGTCAGGGCATCAGCGATGTCCTGGGTACCAATGGAACCAAACAGTTTGCCTTCCTCGCCAACATTGGCAGTGATGGTCACTACCAGTTCGTTGAGCTGGGCAGCACGGGCTTCGGCAGCAGCACGCTTCTCGGCGGCAATGCGCTCCAGCTCGGCACGGCGGGCTTCAAACTCGGCAATGTTGTCCGGAGTTGCAGCGGTCGCCTTGCCTTGCGGCAGCAGGTAGTTACGGCCGTAGCCGGCTTTTACAGATACTTTGTCGCCCAGGTTGCCCAGGTTTGCGACTTTTTCCAGCAGGATGACTTCCATTTGAGCCTCACCTCTTGAAGATATTATTCACCGTTGTCCGTGGGACCCGCGTTGTTTTTGGACAACGCCCTGAGCCCACGAAAATCAAACACACTATCGGCCAGAGCCAAAATGATCAGAAGCGGATACAGCAGCTGCGCGAACAGGAACATCCCCACATAAAAACCGATCAGGGGAAACCGGCCCATGTTGTAACGTGCCACCACGCCATGCACCAGAGCGACTCCGGCCACCCCCAACGGGATTGCACACAGCGGCATGACCACTGCAGCCTGTGCACTGAGGCGCGGTGCCAGCAGCATGCCCATCACCAGCAGGCCTGCAACGGCCGCCGGCAAACGGATACTGCGAAACTCCTGGCCGAAACCGCCCGGGTTGTACAGCAGTGCCTGCCAGTAGCGCGCCACCACCAGTGCGGCCAGAGCCAGCATCTGCGCCACTGCGGCCATCAGCCCGGTCAGTACCGGTCTGAGCAGCTCCAGCAGGCGGGCTTGCGCCTCACCATCCAGTTGCTGCCAGGCTTCGTCAAACAGCCCGGGCATGCTTTCTTGCAACAGGCCGGCCAGCTGGTCAATGGAGTCGGCAAAGGTCACCGACAGTACCCAGGCAGAGCCCAGGCCCACCACCAGACTGGCCAACAGCACTCTGAGCCAGGATGCACTCTCGCGCAGCACCTGGGCCATGAGCAGACTGCCGCCAATCACCAGCAGTACATAGGGATCACCATACAGCGCCCAGACCACCGCCGGGACCAGTGCCCAGGCGATTATGCTGGCAGACTGTGCCAGCCCCTTGCGCAGCAGTACCAGGCTGGCACCGGCCGCGCTGAGCCAGAACAGCAAAGGCAGGGCCGCTGTCAGGCCAACCGCAAGGGCGGCCTGCCTGCGACCACGCATGATGTACTCGGCGAGTGCCCGCATGCCTGTCCGTATCCCGATTCCGATCAGCCGTCAATCAACGGTCGTGGCTGTCGGTGTATGGCAGCAGAGCCAGAAAGCGGGCGCGCTTGATGGCGGTGGCCAACTGACGCTGATACTTGGCTTTGGTGCCGGTAATGCGGCTGGGTACAATTTTGCCGGTTTCGGAAATGTACGCTTTCAGGGTGTTGAGATCCTTGTAATCGATCTCCTGTACGCCTTCAGCGGTGAAACGGCAGAACTTGCGACGACGAAAAAAACGTGCCATGACTGTTGCTCCTCAATAAGTCCAGTGATTACTCGTCAGCGTCTTCGCTGTCGCTGTCTTCATCATCACCTTCGACTTCATCGTCGTCGGCATCATCGGCAGCTTCTTCGGTACGCTCACGACGCTCGCGGCGCTCGCTACGGCCTTCTTCGGCCTTGAGCATTTCGGACTGCTCGGTAACGGCTTCATCGCGACGGATGATCAGGTTGCGCAGGACAGCATCGTTGTAGCGGAAGCTGTCTTCCAGCTCGGCCAGAACCTTGCTGCTGCACTCAACGTTGAGCAGTACGTAGTGAGCTTTGTGGATGTCGTTGATGGAGTAAGCCAGTTGACGGCGGCCCCAGTCTTCATGGCGGTGAACCTTGCCACCGTCTTCTTCGATCAGCTTGGTGTAACGCTCTACCATGCCGCCGACCTGTTCGCTCTGGTCAGGGTGGACCAGGAACACGATTTCGTAATGACGCATAGATGCTCCTTACGGGTTGTAGCCTGCCGGGAGTTCCGGTCAGACAAGGAGTGGATAAAAGTCCTGTCGGCCGCGTTTTACACGGACAACAAGGGCGCACATTCTACCCGAGAGCCATGGCTTCCGCAATCAGCAAGCCCCTCGAAACAACAAAGGGCATCTGTAGGTGCGAATTCATTCGCACAAACACCGGCCACTTGCCCGGCCATACCGGACAATGTTCGAATGAATTCGAACCTACAGCAAGCTTGATCCCCGCGCTCCTTGTGGGTGCGAATTCATTCGCACAAAAATCAAACTCCCCTCTGCCGGCGGATCTCGAACAGGCAAACTCCGGTCGCTACCGACACGTTGAGGCTGCTGACCGAGCCCAGCATGGGCAGCTTGACCAGGTAATCGCAGTTTTCACGGGTCAGGCGGCGCATGCCCTTCCCTTCTGCGCCCATCACCAGCGCCAGCGGACCGGAAAGATCTTGCTGGTAAATGCTCGCCTCGGCCTCGCCGGCCGTACCGGCAATCCAGACTCCTTTCTTTTGCAAATGCTGCAAGGTACGCGACAGGTTGGTCACCACCACCAGCGGTACCACCTCGGCCGCGCCGCAAGCCACCTTGCGCACGGTGGCGTTCAGCGTGGCGGACTTGTCCTTTGGAATGATCACCGCATGCACGCCGGCGGCATCGGCAGTACGCAGGCAGGCACCGAGGTTGTGCGGATCGGTGACACCATCAAGAACCAGCAGCAACGCCGGCTCGCCGATACGGTCCAGCAGCTCATCGAGCATGGCCTCGCCCCAGATCTGGCTGGGACTGACCATCGCCAGCACACCCTGATGCACACCCTCGATTTTTTCATCCAGCTCTCTGCGCTCGATGTCGCGCACCTCGATGCGGGCGGCCTGAGCCTGCTCACGTAGCGCTTCGATACTGACATCCTGCCGGCCTTTGGCCAGCAGCAACTGCTTGACCCGCTTCGGGTGGTGGGTCAGCAAGGCGCTGACCGCATGGATACCGTATACCTGTTCCAGATCATTCATAGTAGCCAGACTTCCTCGATTTGCTCACGGCCTTGCGCTTTTTGCCCTTGCTCTTCTCTGCGGCTGGTCCGGCCTTTTTTTCGGCCACTTTCTTGCCAGCCCTGCGCTCGTCCTTCTTCGCCGGCTTCTTGCCTCCCTTCTCAACCGCCGGAGCCGCCAAAGCGGTCCTGCGGGTGACCGGCGCAGAGTGTTCGGCAGCGCTCAGCTCGAAATCAATCTTGCGCTCGTCCAGATCAACCCGCGCCACCACCACCTCGATGCTGTCGCCCAGCCGGTAACTGCGTCCGCTGCGCTCACCCACCAGCCGGTGATAGACCGCCTCGAAGTGGTAATAATCCGCCGGCAGCGCGGTGATGTGCACCATGCCCTCGACATAGATGTCGTTGAGCTCGACAAACAGGCCGAAACCGGTCACCGAGGTCACCACACCGCTGTAGGTCTCGCCAATGCGCTCGAGCATGAACTCGCACTTGAGCCAGGTCACCACATCGCGGGTCGCCTCGTCGGCGCGGCGTTCGGTGGCCGATATTGCGGCACCGATGGTTTCCAGCCGGGGCAGGTCGTACGGATAGATCTTCGCCTTGGCCAGCGGGCCGGCACCGGCCCGTACCACATGCTCAGACTGGCGTTTGGAGCGGATCACGCTGCGCACCGCACGGTGGTTGAGCAGATCGGCGTAACGGCGGATCGGTGAGGTGAAGTGGGTATAGGTCTCATAATTGAGACCAAAATGACCAATATCGTCCGGGCTGTACTCCGCCTGGCTGAGCGAGCGCAACATGACGGTCTGGATCAGTTCAAAATCCGGGCGGTCATGCACCTGCTCCAGCAGGCGCAGATAGTCCCTGGGCGTCGGCGCTTGCTTGCCCTTGTTCAGGCTCAGCCCCAGTGTGGCGAGGAAACCCTGCAGTTTTTCCAGCTTGGCTTCCGGCGGGCCGTCATGAATGCGGTACAGGCCCGGCAATTTGTGGATGTGGAGAAAATCGGCCATGGCCACGTTGGCACACAGCATGCACTCCTCGATCAGCTTGTGGGCGTCGTTGCGCACGGTCGGCAGGATTTCCGCAATCTTGCGATCCTCGCCAAACACGATATAGGTTTCGCGAGTCTCGAAGTCGATGGCTCCACGCTGCTTGCGCTGCCTGGCCAGCGCCTGATACAGGCTGTACAGCTGCTGCAAATGCGGCACCAGCGTTTTGCGCTGTTTGCTGGCGGCCTTGCCTTCCTTGCTGTCCGGCTGTTCCAGGATGACACTGACTTCGTCATAGGTCAGGCGGGCATGCGAACGGATCACCGCCTCAAAGAAGCAGTAATCCTGAATCTTGCCATTGCGCGATACCTGAAGCTGGCACACCATAGCCAGCCGATCCACATCCGGGTTGAGCGAACACAGGCCATTGGACAGCTCTACCGGCAGCATCGGGATCACCCGCTCGGGGAAATACACCGAGTTGCCTCGCACGGATGCCTCGGCATCCAGTGCCGATCCGACCTGGACATAATGGGACACGTCGGCAATCGCCACATACAGCTGCCAGCCACCCTGCCCCGGACGACTGGCCGGCTCGCAATAGACCGCATCATCGAAGTCGCGGGCATCAGCGCCATCAATGGTGACAAAGGGCAGCTCGCGCAAGTCGACACGCTTGAGCTTGTCCCGCTCGCTGACCTCACCCTTGAAGCGGGCCGCTTCTTTCAGTACTGCCTCGGGCCACTCGTGCGGGATATCGTAATTGCGGATGGCAACATCGATTTCCATGCCCGGCGCCATATAGTCACCCAGCACCCTGACCACCTGCCCCTGTGCCGGCATGCGGGCGGTGGGCCAGTGGCTGATGCAGACTTCGACCAGCTGGCCGACATGCGCCCCGGCCGACATGCCCGGGGTGATGATGATTTCATGCTGCATGCGGGTATTGTCAGGAATGACAAAGCCCAGGCCATTTTCTTCCTGGTAACGGCCTACCAGGCTTTCGCGTGCGCGCTCGACCACTTCGGCCACCACGCCTTCCTTGCGGCCACGCTTGTCAAAGCCGGCCACGCGCACCAGTACGCGGTCACCGTGGAAGACAGTGCGCATTTGCACCGGGCTGAGAAAAATGTCCTCGCCTTCACCCTCGGGCAGCAGCCAGCCAAAACCGTCACGGTGGCCCTGCACCCGGCCCGCCACCAGGTCCAGCTTGTCGACCGGGGCATAGGCTCCGCGGCGGGTATAAACGACTTGCGCATCACGCTCCATGGCACGCAGACGACGACGAATGGCCTCGATATCATCCTCTTCGCACAGGCCGAATTCGGCGCAGAGCTGTTCACGGGAGGCTGGCGCACCACGTTCGGCCAGGTGTTGCAAAATCAGGGTGCGACTTGGAATCGGGTTTTCATATTTTTGCGCTTCTTGCGCGGCTTCGGGGTCTTGCCCCCGCCATTTGGCTTTCAAAATTTTTCTATCCTTTAGACTTTTACAAAAATTGCCTGAAGTTTTTTGCCTCAGGGCTTTACAAACGCATTCCGGGGACGTATATTCTCGCCCGCACAACGCCAGAGTTGCAATGCAAATTGTAATGAATGATTGATGTATGTGCCCAGGTGGTGGAATTGGTAGACACGCTAGTTTCAGGTACTAGTGGCTTAACGGCTGTGGAAGTTCGAGTCTTCTCCTGGGCACCAAATCATGAATGACAAGAGTGAAATTACAATCTGGCCTGATTATACGCTTCATGACTTGCATTGTCGCAAATTATAGCTATAATCGTTGCCCTGCCCAGGTGGTGGAATTGGTAGACACGCTAGTTTCAGGTACTAGTGGCTTAACGGCTGTGGAAGTTCGAGTCTTCTCCTGGGCACCATACACCAAAAACCCTCAAGCACTGCTTGAGGGTTTTTTATTGCCCGTCGTTTGACTCCTACCCCCTCACTCCTCTCAATGTTTGCGGTGTTTGCATCATCAAGGTGCAGGTTCCGCAGGGTCGCTGCAAGTACGTCCATGTAAGCTTGGCGCCGAGCTCTGACCGCCATGGATGGCGGAAATGCAGTTTTTGCAGGAGCAAAAAACTGCCCTGACGGCACAGCCCTGCTACACCTGCACCCTGACGCCGCTACAAAGTCCGTGCAAGCTTCTGAAGAGATGGCTGATATAAATCTTCTACTCTGCTGAAGCATCGACAAAGTAAAACCAGTATCTTGCTGGCCAAGTACGACCTGCCAGCTGCACAGAGCTTGCTGCGTCACCGGTGTATGGGTGGAGCAAACCCTGTGCCGCCAGGGATGGCGGCACGGAGCCTACATGGATGTACTCGCGGCGTGTTTGCGTAATCCATGCACCGGTGACGCCTCCACAGAGCAGTCACACAACAACCCCCAACAGATAAAAACAAAAAAACCGGCCCCTGCTTGCGCAAAGGGCCGGCTTTCTTGTGCCATGCGGTCACGCTGACCGCATGCAGTCAGGCATAAGGGTGACGCAGCACGATGGTTTCGTTGCGGTCAGGACCGGTGGAAACGATATCAATCGGCGTACCGACCAGTTCCTGCAAACGCGCGACATAGGCACGAGCATTTGCCGGCAACTGCTCCATGGCGGTCGCGCCCAGGGTGGACTCGCTCCAGCCCGGCATTTCCTCGTACACCGGGGTCAGCTCGTCATAGCTGTCAGCTTCGGTAGGTGCATCATTCAGCAGCTCACCGGCGGCATTCTTGTAGGCCACGCAGATCTTCACGGTTTCCAGACCGTCCAGCACGTCCAGCTTGGTCAGGCACAGACCGGAGATACTGTTGATCTCGGCGGTACGACGCAGGATCACCGCATCGAACCAGCCGCAACGGCGGGCGCGACCGGTGGTGGAGCCAAACTCGTGGCCCTTCTCGGCCAGACGTGCGCCGGTCTCGTCAAACAGCTCGGTCGGGAACGGACCGGAGCCGACGCGGGTGGTATAGGCCTTGGTGATACCCAGAATGTAATCCAGGTACAGCGGACCAAAACCGGAACCGGTAGCGGTACCGCCAGCGGTGGTGCTGGAGCTGGTGACATAGGGGTAGGTACCGTGGTCGATGTCGAGCAGCGCACCCTGGGCACCCTCGAACATGATGTGCGCGCCCTGCTTGCGCAGCTCGTGCAGACGGGCGGTCACGTCCTGCATCAGCGGCTTGAGGATGTCAGCATAGGCCAGTGCGTCTTTCAGTACTGTTTCGTAACAGACCGGCTCGACCTTGTAGAAATGCTCAAGGGCAAAGTTGTGCAGGTCCATCACTTCTTTCAGCTTGGCGGCAAAGCGCTCGGCATCGAACAGGTCGGCAACACGCAGGCCGCGACGGGCCACCTTGTCCTCATAGGCCGGACCGATACCACGACCCGTGGTACCGATCTTGCCTTCCGCGCGGGAGGCCTCGCGCGCCTGGTCCAGCGCCACATGATAGGGCAGGATCAGGGTGCAGGAAGGGCTGATGCGCAGGCGCTCGCGCACCGGCACGCCTTTTTCTTCCAGCTTGGTGATTTCCTTGAGCAGGGCGTCCGGCGCCAGAACCACACCGTTGCCAATCATGCACTCGACGTTGTCACGCAGAATACCGGACGGAATCAGGTGCAAAACGGTTTTTTCGCCATCGATCACCAGCGTGTGCCCGGCATTATGGCCGCCTTGGAAGCGCACCACGGCTTGCGCCTGGTCCGTCAGCAGGTCGACAATCTTGCCCTTGCCTTCATCACCCCACTGGGTGCCAAGGATGACCACATTTTTACCCATAGGTAGTTGCCCTCTTCGCGAAAATTCAACGCCACCGGCAAATCTGCCAGCAGCGCCGGTAATTAAATCTGTTCAGTTGTCCACTGGCCGCCTGTCAGCTGCAGGTGACGATCGCAGCCGGCAGGCGCATCCGCCAGTGTCTGGCCGGTCAGGGCCTGAATGACGGTCTCACCCTGCGCACGCAAGGTGCAAATGGTTTGCCACAGCGCCGCATCATCATCTGCCGGCGCCCAGATGGCTGTCCGGCTGATCAGCTCGTCTGCCGCACCAAGATTGACCAGGGTTTTCAGGTCGGTGGAGAAGCCGGTCGCCGGGCGCGAACGGCCAAATACCGCGCCGATATCATCATAACGGCCGCCCTGGGCAATGGATTGCCCCACACCCGGTACAAAGGCGGCAAACACTGCGCCGGTGTGGTAGTTGTAGCCTCGCAGCTCGCTCAAATCAAAATAGACGGGGATGTCCGGATAGCGCTGGCCCAGAACATCGGCCAGGTGCTGCAGCTCCTCCAGTGCGTCACGCACCGAGCGGGGCGCCGCAACCAGCGCAACACGTGCCTTTTCAAGCACTTCCGGACCACCGCATAGCCCGCACAAGGCCTTCAGCATGTCGGCCAGTTCAGCGGGCAGCTTCGCGGTAAGTTCGGCAACATCGCTCACCGCCTTGCGCTGCAGGGCTGCAAACAGCTGCTCTTCGGCCAGCGGCGACAGGCTGGCAGCCTTCGCCAGGCCGCGGAATACGCCCACGTGGCCCAGATCCAGGTGCACGTCGGCAATTCGCGCCTGCTGCAGGGTCTCCAGCATCAGGCTGATCACCTCGATATCGGCTGCTAGGCTGGCGTCACCGTACAGTTCGGCACCCAGCTGGATCGGGCTGCGTGAAGTACTCAGCGCCCGCGGCCGCGCATGCACCACACTGCCGGCATAGCAAAGGCGGCTAGGCCCCTCGCGACGCAGGCTGTGGGCATCCATGCGTGCCACTTGCGGAGTGATGTCGGCACGAAAGCCCATCAGCTGGCCACTGAGCGGATCGGTTACGCTGAAAGTACGCAATGCCAGCTCCTGGCCGACGCCCGTGAGCAGGGAATCAAGAAATTCGATATGCGGCGTCACGACAAACTCGTAACCCCAGGCCGCAAAAAGATCCAGTACCTGGCGACGAGCACTCTCGACCCGTGCCGCCTGGCGTGGCAACACTTCCTCAATGCCGTCAGGCAGTAACCAGCTTTCCAGCGTTGACATGTTTTCCCCTTCCACCCTTGGTCCTGCCGTGCCGCGGCAGACGTGGATCTCATCTGTATAAACGTAAAAAAACCGGGGGTCCCCGGTCCATTGTGCCGACCGCCCGGTCGGCGGCCTGCGCTTGGGATTAACTTGCACACCCACATACGATTGCGGATGGTAACAAAAACCCTGAAGTTTTTATAGCTCTTTAGCGCGAAACTGTCGCTGCCACGCTGCGGCCGCAGCAGAAAAAGTGCCTGTAGAATATTCAAGCAATAAAAAACCCCGCATCGTCATGCGGGGTTTTGGCAGGTCAGCGAGAAATCATTTCTGCTGCATGAAACGGAAGAACTCACTATCCGGCGTCAGCACCAGCACGTCGCTCTTGCTGGAGAAACTGTCGCGATAAGCCTGCAGGCTGCGATAGAAAGCGTAGAAATCTGCATCCTGGCCAAAGGCATCGGCATAGACGGCAGTGGAACGGGCGTCGCCGTCACCACGGATCTCTTCAGCTTCACGGTAAGCTTCCGCCAGCAACACACGGCGCTGACGGTCGGCATCGGCGCGAATACCCTCGGCCAGCTCTTTACCCTTGGCACGGTGCTCGCGGGCCTCACGGGCACGCTCCGAGCTCATGCGCTCGAACACGCTGCGGTTGACTTCGCGCGGCAGGTCGATCGACTTCACGCGCACATCAATGATTTCAATGCCCAGCTCCCGCCGTGCCAGCCTGTCCAGCGAGCTGGTAATGTTGGCCATCAGCTCGTCACGCTGGCCGCTGACCACTTCGTGCAGGGTGCGCTTGCCGAACTGGTCACGCAGACCGGCCTCCAGACGGCGCGCCAGACGCTCATCGGCGACCTGTTTCATGCCGGAAGTGGCGGTGTAGTACTGGTCGGCATTGGCCACACGCCACTTGGCGAAGGCATCCACCATCACCGCCTTCTTCTCCAGGGTCAGGAAGCGCTGGGTTGGTGCATCCAGCGTCAACAGACGGCCATCAAACTTGCGTACCTGGTTGACGTAAGGGATTTTCATGTGCAGCCCGGGCTGCACATCGGATTCGGATACCTTACCGAACTGCAGCAGTACCGCCCGTTCGGTCTGGGCCACGATGTAAAAGCTGTTCCAGGCGACCAGCGCCAGGACCGCACCCGCAATCAGGGTGAAAAGTGACTTGTTGCTCATTTATCGACTCCGGCTGCGCAAGGTACGTGACAGGGTTTCAGTGCTGACCGGTACATCCGCACCAGAGGCCGGAGCGGCCGACTCGGCAGCACGAACAGGCGCGGCTGCAGCACCACGGTTCTCCATCAGCTTGTCCAGTGGCAGGTACATCAGGCTATTCTGGCCCTTGTCACCACTGAGCAAAACCTTGCTGGAATTGCTGTACATCTCTTCCATGGTTTCCAGGTACAGGCGCTGGCGGGTAACTTCCGGTGCCTTCCGGTATTCGGCAAGCAGCTTGGTAAAGCGCTCGGACTCACCCTCGGCACGGGCTATCACTTCATCACGGTAACCATTGGCCTCTTCCAGAATGCGCTGGGCCAGACCCCGCGCCTCGGGCACCACGCCATTGGCATAGGTTTCCGCATTGTTCTTCTCGCGCTGCTCGTCTTCGCGGGCACGAATCACGTCGTCAAAGGCTTCCTGCACCTCACGTGGTGCCTGGGCGTTCTGCACGTTCACCTGCGTCACGGCAATACCGGTACGATACAGATCAAGGAAGCGCTGCAGGCGTTCATGTACATCGACTGCCAACAGCTCACGACCTTCGGTCAGCACCTGGTCCATCACGGTGGAACCCACCACATGGCGCAACGCACTTTCAGTGGCGTGCTGCAAGCTGATTTCGGGGCCGTCAACGTTAAGGACGAAGTCCTGCAGGTTGCTGATCTTGTACTGAACCGTCAGCGGAACCTCGATGATGTTCTCGTCTTCGGTCAGCATCGGTCCCTGGCGGCTGTAGGCACGCTCACGGGTGACATTGTGCTGAAACTTGCTTTCAATCGGCGGAAAATAGATGTTCAGGCCCGGTCCGACTGTCTGATGGTATTTGCCGAAACGCAAAATGACCGCCTGTTCCTGCTCGTCCACCACATAAATGGCGTTGTACAGCCAGAATGCACCCAGCAGGACCAGCGCCAGCAGCACGACGCCAAAACCGCCACCCTTGCCGGATGGTTTTTTCTTGCCGCCGAAAATCCCGTTGAGATTGTCCTGCAATTTGCGCAGCGCCTCGTCAAGGTCCGGCGGACCTTGACGGCCACCGCCCTTGTTGTTATTGCGGTTGCCCCAGGGATCCTGGTTGTTCGAGTTGCCACCCGGCTCGTTCCAGGCCATAGCGTTCTCCATCAAAATTGGTTTGCAGCCCGCTCAGGAACTGCGCGTAAAGACAGCAAATGGCGCTATTGTAGAGCAGTATGCTGCCAGCGTCATGGGTTCAGTCCGCCTTGTCGGCAAAGCGCTGAACAAATTCATCAAATTCAAGGCCTTCACGGCTCAACAGGCGGTGCAACTCGACCAGCGGCAGACTGACATCCAGCAAGGTGTCACCCTGCCCGTCATGCTCTTCGCCACGCACCGCATCGGCCTCGAACAGCAAGGCACGCAGCCTGGCCATCTGCGGCGGCAGACACAGCCGCGCCTGGAACAGCTCGCGCACCAGGCACTCGCTGACCGCTTCCAGCAAAAGCTCCAGCCCCGCCGCCTGCTGCGCCGAGAGCCACACCCGCACCGGAATGCCTTCCGCGCTGCGCTGAATGTGCGGCTGGACGCTGTCCAGCAAGTCGATCTTGTTGTATACCTCAAGCACCTGGACGTCACCTGCACCGATTTCGGCCAGCACCCTTTGCACCTGCTCAACCTGTTCGTCCCGCTGGTCGGCGGCAGCATCGATGACATGCAGCAGCAGATCGGCACTGGCCGACTCCTCCAGCGTGGCACGGAATGCCTCGACCAGCTTGTGCGGCAGAAAGCGGATGAAACCAACAGTATCGACCAGCGTCACCGGCCCGACGTTATCCAGCTCAAGCCGACGCACGGTCGGGTCAAGCGTGGCAAACAGCTGGTCGGCAGCGTAAACGCCGGCCTCGGTCAGCCGGTTGAACAGAGTGGATTTGCCGGCATTGGTATAGCCAACCAGCGATACCGCAGGGATTTCCGCTCGCCGGCGGCTGCGGCGGGCCAGCTCGCGCTGGTTACGGACCTTTTCCAGCCGCTCGCGTATCTGGCGCATGCGCACCCGCAGCTGGCGACGGTCGCTTTCCAGCTGGGTTTCACCCGGACCTCGCAGGCCGATACCGCCCTGCTGGCGACTCAGGTCGGTGCGGCTACGCACCAGCCGGGTGCTGATATGCTCCAGCTGGGCCAGTTCAACCTGCAGCTTGCCTTCGTAGGTATATGCCCGCTGGGCAAAGATGTCCAGGATCAGCCCGACCCGGTCCAGTACGCGGCACTCAAGCGCGCGCTCAAGGTTGCGCTCCTGGCTGGGTGTCAGGTTCTGGTTGAAAATCACCAGCTCCAGCGCCTGCTCCCGCACCTGCTGCGCCAGCTCCTCAACCTTGCCGGCACCAATCAGGAAACGTGCTGCGGGCTGGTGACGGCTGACCCTGACCATACCGGCGACATTGGCGCCGGCAGACAGGGCCAGTTCCATGAACTCGGCAGGATCCTCGCGCTCGTCCGGGCGCACACCATCCAGATGAACCAGCAGCGTGCGCTCGGCCGTGTATTCCTGTCCGGAATTCAAGACAGCATCCGCCTTATTCGTCAGCCGGGCCGTCCTGTTCTTCGTCTGGTCCGGGCAGGCGCACCGGGCGACTTGGGACTACAGTGGATACCGCGTGCTTGTACACCATCTGGCTGACAGTGTTTTTCAACAGGATGACAAACTGGTCGAACGATTCAATCTGCCCTTGCAGCTTGATGCCATTGACCAGATAGATGGAGACGGGAATGCGCTCCTTGCGCAGCAGGTTGAGGTAAGGGTCTTGTAAGCTGTGCCCTTTTGACATGGTCGTATACTCCAGTTGGGAAAAAAAGACCGCGCGGGACTGTCATTCCATGCGCAGTGTTGTTGGACATCCTCGTATGTGGTATCCGTTTATAGTTTTTTCAAGACATGCGCCAAACGATTTGGTTCAAGGCTATCGATCCACTCCAGGTCCTGCCAGCTGCGCAACCAGGTGAATTGCCGCTTGGCCAGTTGCCGGGTCGCGGCAATGCCCTTGTCACGCATCACCGGGTAGCTGTCCAGCCCCTGCAGATAGTCCCACACCTGCCGGTACCCGACCGAACGCATGGACGGCAGGCCGGCGTGAAGATCGCTGCGCTGCATCAGCTGCTCGACCTCTTCAACAAAACCCTGCTCCAGCATCAGATCGAAGCGCTGTGCTATCCGCTGGTGCAAAAGCGCGCGTGACGCAGGTGCCATGGCGAAAGCATGGACAGTATAGGGCAAATCTGCCCGGCTTGTCCTTTGCTGTTGTTGCCGCAAGCGGTGCTGCGTCATGCTTTCGCCGCTCACCAGCCAGACCTCCAGCGCCCGCAGGATCCTTTGCCGGTCATTGGCGTGGATGCGCAACCCCGATTCCGGGTCCACCCGGCACAACTCGTCATGCAGGCTGCCCAGTCCTTCCGCCTGCTCGCGCTGCTCCAGCTGATGGCGTACCTGCGGGTCGGCAGCCGGCATGTCGGCCAACCCCTCCAGCAGGGCCTTGTAATACAGCATGGTGCCCCCCGCCAGCACCGGCAACTCGCCACGCTCCACCGCGGCTGCCATCAAGCGCAATGCATCGGTGCGAAACTGTGCCGCCGAGTAGCTCTCCAGCGGGTCCAGAATGTCGACCAGGGCATGCGGATAACGCTCGAGAATATCAGGCTCCGGCTTTGCCGTACCTATATCCATGCCCCGGTAGACCAGCGCCGAGTCGACACTGATCAGGCAGCAGGGACGGTGATCGGCGAGCGCCAGCGCCAGATCGGTCTTGCCGGATGCGGTCGGTCCCATCAGGAACACCACATCGGGTCTGGCGGCAGTTCGGGGCATTGATGCCATGCGGACCGTCATCAGCGCGCGAGGAAATCGCTGATGCCCCGGTCTTCGAACACCCGCTGCAGGGCGTCACTCATGACCATGCTGACCAACCGGTCGTTGGCTTTGTCGGTTGGCGGCTTGACGAATTTCTTTTTCAGCTTGGCAGTGTAGCTGCCCTCGTAGTTGCGGCCATCCTTGCGCAACCGGACCAGATAGGTTGCCGTCAGCTGGACATCACTCATCACGGTGCGCCCTTCAGTGACTGCATAGGTCAGGCCGGTCACCTGCAGATCGAAGGTGGCCGGTGCCTGGCCTTGCGGCTGGATATCAAAGCCACGCATGCGCAAACCGGCCTCGACCTCGGCTTGCAGACGGGGCATGAAGGTTCGTCCTTCCACGCTCAGGGCATTGCTGTCACCATACAGGCCGCCCCGGCTGCCCAGCACCGGACTGCTGCGCCCGTCACTGATATGCACGCTGACCCGCTGGCCCGCTGCCACTTTGGCCAGCTGTCCGCTCAGGCGGGGTTCAGGCCGGGCCTGCTGGGGGCTCAGGCCGCAGGCAGCCAGCCCTGATGCCAGGGCCAGGACGGCCAGAAGTTTCATGATCCGGTATTGCATCTGCTGTTCTCCGTTGTCAAGCCAGGCGCTTTCATTCAGTCACGGAAGTTGGTGAACTGGAGCGGCATGCCCAGCGACTCGCCCCGCAACAAGGCCATCACGTCCTGCAAATCATCACGTTTTTTGCCTGTCACCCGAACTTGCTCACCCTGAATGGATGCCTGCACCTTGAGTTTGCTGTCCTTGATCAGGCTGACGATCTTTTTCGCCAATTCCTTGTCGATCCCTTCACGCAGGACAAGTTCCTGCTTCATTTCCTTGCCGGATGCATAAGGTTCCTTTTGCTCGATACACTGGATGTCAACCTTGCGCTTGACCATGGCGAGGTGAATGATCTCGATCAGTTGCTGCAGCATGAAATCCGCTTCGGCGGTCAGGTGAATGACCTTGTCCTTCAGCTCCAGACCGGCCTTGCCGCGCAAATCGTAACGGCGCTCCAGCTCCTTGGCCGCATTATCCACGGCATTGGTCATCTCATGCTTGTCCAGCTCTGAAACCACATCAAAAGAAGGCATGCTACTCTCCATCATGCAAACTGTTAAACACGTCAATACACGCACGCAGGCAACTTGCTATCATTCACAGTAAAGCCCGGCTTGCCGTGCAATCCGGCCAAGTATAACAAAGTGTATAGACCAGCCACCCTCTCATGACCGGCTATTTGTCTTTGCAAGCACGTTCAGCCCAGTCCGCATGTTTCGGGCTCCAGACTAACACAGGTGTTCCCATGCCCAGTCCCGGCCTCAGTATTCTGGTTGTTGATGACACTAAGTTTTCCAGCGTGATGATTGGCCGGGCACTCAATCAGGTCGGCTATGACGATGTGCGCTATGCCAGCACGGGCAGCGAGGCGCTTGAGCTGCTGCGCCAACGCCCGGCCCAGCTGCTGCTGGCGGACTGGCTGATGCCGGAAATGGACGGCCTGGCCCTGACATCACAAGTCCGCGGGCACGACCAGCAAAGCGGCAATTACACCTATGTCGTGCTCCTGACCGGCCGCGAAGGCAGCTCTGCCCTTGCGCAGGCCTTCGAGCAGGGTGTCGACGATTTCATCAGCAAAAGCGACATGAACGAGCAGTTGATCCCCCGTGTGCGTGCAGCCGAGCGCCTGTATCGTCATTTACAGGCCCTTCAACACAAGAATGCCTCGCTGCTGCAAAACCTGCAGCGGCTGCAAGCCGGCAACACTCATGACCCGCTGACCCGTCTGGGCAACCAGCGCAGCCTGCTGGAAAGGCTAGACAAAAGCCTGAAGCAGCTGGAAGCCCGGGGCGGCGTGCTTGGCCTGCTGCTGTTCAATATCGACAACATGGCAGCGCTGCGTGACAGTCATGGCGTCGAAATACAAAAACAGCTGCTGCGCACCGTCGGCCAACGTCTGGAGCACCTGGTACGTCCGCTGGATCATCTGGCACGTCTGGATGGAAACGAATTTGCCCTGATCACCCTGATGGAGCCTGAACACAACTATAATGCCGGCAGTTACAAACGCCTGCACGACGCCCTCAACCTCAAACCCTGCCGGACCAGCGCCGGCTACTTCCACCTGGAAACAGCCATCAGCATGGTCACACTGGATGCAGCAACACTGCCGGTGAGCGGCGAGCACCTGGTGGAGCAGGCTCGTGCCAATCTGGCCGGCGCACGCAGTCGCGGGCGCATTACCCACCTGCATCTGGGGCCGACCCGTCCATGACCTGGCATGTGCTCGGCGCCGGCAGCCTGGGCTGCTTGTGGGCCTCACGCCTGCAACTGGCCGGACACCCGGTCAGGCTGATTCTGCGCCCGTCACGCCTTGCACAGTTCCGCTCGGCTGGTAGTAACATCCTGTTTACCGATCTGCAGCAGCAACAGCACCGGCTTGCCCTGCATGCTGAATCCGCCTGCACCGGGCTCCCGATACAACGATTGGTGCTGGCTTGCAAGGCTTACTCGGCAGCCGAAGCCATAACCGGCATTCGCCACCGTCTGCGGCCCGGGAGCCAGATCATCCTGCTGCAAAACGGCATCGGCTGCCAGCAACAGGTGCATGAGCTGTTGCCGGACCATCCGGTTCTGGTTGCCAGCACAACCGAAGGCGCCTGGCTCAAGGAAGCCTTTCATTGCATCCATGCCGGACAAGGCCAAACCCTGCTGGGGCGGCTGCGAGGCCGGGAGCCTGCCCCCGCCTGGCTCGGACAGCTGGACCGGTCCGGCATATCCTGCCAGTGGCACCCCCATATCGACAGCGTGTTGTGGCGCAAGCTGGCCATCAACTGCCTGATCAACCCGTCAACCGTGATCCATGGCTGCCGCAATGGTGGCCTCCTGCAACATCTGCCACTGCTCCAGCAGCTGTCGGCCGAGCTGGAGCAACTCCTGCTGACTGCCGGTCACGCTGACGCGGCCGCCAACCTCTTTTCCGCCGCCCGACACGTGATAACCGATACCGCCACCAATACCTCTTCCATGCTGCAGGACGTACAGCATGGACGGCGTACGGAAATCAGTTATATCACCGGCTTTGCCCTGCAACAAAGCATCGCCCTGGGCACCCCGCACCAGCAGTTGCTTGCCGTGCACCAGGCGCTGCAAAGCCGCCTTGCGCAGCTCGGTCTGCCGACAGACTGAACACTCCGGCGCATTGCACTGCCAGCCGAAACCACCGACACTGTCGACCGCATACCAACCTGCTCCCGGGAATGCATCACGAATGCACTCCTGCCGGCTTTGAAATCAACGGAGAAATCATGGGACACAGAATCAGCAAGGTATACACCAAAACCGGCGATGACGGCCTCAGTGGTCTGGCTGACGGCTCACGCCTGCCGAAAAGTCATCCGCGCTTCGAGGCGATGGGTGCGCTGGATCTGCTCAACAGCCAGCTGGGGCTGTTGCTGGCACAGCTGCAACAGGAAACAGCCGCTCACCCCGAACTGCGACAGGTGGTTGATGCCCTGGCACCCTGGCAGCATATCCTGTTTGACCTTGGCGGCGAGCTGGCGATGCCGCAGTATCAGGTGGTGCAGCAGGGACACACCGCGCAACTGGAGCAGCAAATCGACCAATGGACCGCCCTGTTGCCACCGTTGAAGGATTTCATCCTGCCCGGCGGCTCTATACTGATCGCCCAGACCCACCTGTGCCGTTGTGAGGCCCGCACCGCCGAGCGGCGCTGCCAGCAACTGCACAAGCTGGAACCCATGCGCGCCGAAGTACTGGCTTTCGTCAACCGCCTGTCCGACCTGTTCTTTGTCGCCGCCCGCATCATTGCGCTGCACCAGGGCTGTGCCGAGGTGCTGTGGCAGGCACAGCCGGCTCCGCAAGCATGAGCGCCCTACCCAAATCGGTGCATGTTGCGGTTGCCGTGATCACCGCAGCCGACGGCAAAATTCTGCTGACCCGTCGTGCCAGTGACAAACATCAGGGTGGGCTGTGGGAGTTTCCCGGCGGCAAGTGTGAACCCGGCGAGCCGGTGCGCGCTGCATTGGCTCGCGAAATCCGCGAAGAGCTGGATATAGAGATCACCACCGTCGAGCCGCTGATCAGCATCCCTTACCAGTATCCGGACCTGCATGTGCTACTGGAAGTGTTTCGCGTCACTTCGTTCACTGGCAAGCCTCGCGGTGCCGAGGGCCAGCCGATGCAGTGGGTCACGCCCGGGCAGCTGGATGAAATTCCCCTGCCCGCCGCCAACCGCCCCATCGTACGGGCGATACAGTTGCCGCAGCAATATCTGGTCACGCCTGACCTGTCCGACAGTCGGCAGCTGTACCAGGGCGTCATGGCCGCCGCGGCAGGGGGTAGCCGGCTGATCCAGCTGCGTACGCCACAGCTGGAGCGCACTGACTATCTAAAGCTGGCTGACCGCTTATTGGCGGACTTGCCCGATACAGCCATGCTGCTGCTCAAGGGCGAGCTGCCCGACCTGCTGACACGACCACAGGCCGGCTGGCATCTGACCTCTGCACAGCTGCGTGCTTTTGCCGGACAGGAGCGTCCGCTGCCGGCCAACCGCTGGCTGGCTGCTTCCTGTCATGATGCCGAAGAACTTGCGCTGGCCCAAGCGCTGGGCTGCGACTTCGCCACGCTATCGCCCGTGCAACCTACAGCTTCGCACCCTGACGCGCCAGCACTGGGTCTTGATCTGGCAACCGAACTGACGGCTGCAGCACAGCTGCCGGTGTTCTGGCTGGGCGGCATGCAGACCAGTGACCTGAAGAAAGTACGTGCCGGTGGCGGGCAAGGCATCGCGGCCATCCGCGGGTTGTGGGGGCCGGAGCCGCTGCTGTAGGTGCGCCTGAATAACACAAAAGCTGCCAGCGCCACGCGTCAGCAGTCCGGCAACGCCGGGCCACCCTCCCCAAACGCCCTGGTGTATTGCAGGGCTGGCAAGACCGGAGCGTAGCCTTGTCAACATGGGCGCCAAAGGCGACCGTGATGACGCGAGCTACGCGCAGCGTCTTGCCAGCCCTGCCCACACCAGCCAGGCAAAAAACAACACTCCGCACACAAGCATGGATCCTGCGACTCCGCTACGCCCTACACAGAAAACATCCAGTACTGCAAGCTACAAAAACTGTAGCGAATGTGTGCGAATAAATTCGCACCTACAAAGCCTTGCCCGGGCACCGTCCGGCCGCAGGGGGGCCCGAATAACACAAGATTCGTCAGCACCACGCGTCAGCAGTCCGGCAACGCCGGGCCACCCTCCCCAAACGCCCTGGTGTATTGCAGGGCTGGCAAGACCGGAGCGTAGCCTTGTCAACATGGGCGCCAAAGACGACCGTGATGACGCGAGCTACGCGCAGCGTCTTGCCTGCCCTGCCCACACCAATCAGGCAAAAACCCCATCAGGTCCGATATTCGGCGTTGATGCGCACATACTCATGTGACAGGTCGGTGGTCCAGATGGTCTCGTTGCAGTCGCCACGGCCCAGCTGGATACGGATCAGGATCTCTGCCTGCTGCATGACGGCGGCACCCTGCTCTTCGGTGTAGCTGACAGCACGGCCGCCGTCCCTGACGATGCAGACATCGTTGAGGAATACATTGACCTTTTCCTGCTCCAGCCCGGGCACACCGGCATAGCCAACCGCTGCAACAATGCGGCCCCAGTTTGGATCGGAAGCAAACAGCGCGGTCTTGATCAATGGCGAGTGAGCCACGGCATAGGCGACATCAAGACACTCCTGTACGTTGCCGCCCTGCTCCACCTGCACGGTGACAAACTTGGTCGCGCCCTCGCCATCACGCACAATTGCCTGCGCCAATTGCATGGCGACGGCACAGACCGCCTCTTGCAGTTTCTGGTACAGCCCGCCGGCAGCCTGTTCGATGGCCGGGCCGGTCTGCCCGGTGGCAATCAGCATGAAACTGTCGTTGGTCGAAGTGTCGCCATCAATGGTGATGCGGTTGAACGACAGATCGGCCGCCTGTTTGACCAGCGCCTGCAACACCGGCGCGGCCACTTTGGCATCGGTGGCCACATAACCGAGCATGGTCGCCATATTCGGGCGAATCATGCCCGCCCCCTTGCTGATGCCGGTGACGCTGTAGGTTTCCCCCTCATGCTCGAACTGCAGGCTGGCGCCCTTGGGCAAGGTATCAGTGGTCATGATGCCTTCACCGGCCAGCGCCCAGTTGTCTTCACGCAAGTCAGCAATCGCTGCTGGCAGCGCAGCTGTGATCTTGCCCACCGGCAGCGGCTCGCCAATCACGCCAGTGGAGAACGGCAGCACCTGCTCCAGCGCTACACCCAGGCTATCGGCCACCGCCTGACACACCTGCTGTGCAGCCTCCAGGCCAGGCTGGCCGGTAGCGGCATTGGCATTGCCGGTGTTGGTCACCAGATAGCGCACCGGCTGCCCCAGACGCTGCTTGCACAGCTGCACCGGCGCGGCGCAAAAGGCGTTTTGCGTGAACACACCAGCCACCGTGCTGCCTTCGGCACAACGCATTAGCACCAGATCGCGACGGCCCGCTTTTTTAACACCCGCGCTGGCAATCCCCAGCGCAAAACCCTTGACCGGATGCATGACGGGCATCGCGCCCAGACCTACTGCCATGATGTGCTCCTGACGGCTATGGAAAAACGCCTATCATCCGGCATTGGCTGAAAGCAGGCAATAGGCAGAATCTGGCGCAGCGCAAGCGGTTGCAGTACGGCTGGATTCTGCGACTCCGCGCCACTGTGCGCAGAATGACAGGGAGGCAACTTCACACGGCGACTGCAGCCCGGCACTGCCGGGCTGTCCCATCCCGCAACGGCACGGTGGAGCAGCCGGCAGGGCGGGACCGGAGCAAAGCCAAAGCCACCAAACAGTTCAGATAGTTGTGCGAATAAATTCGCACCTACAGTTCGCAGCCAACTCGGCATCTGACAGGCATTCACAGCGACAGCAGCCCGCAACGGCGCAGTGTATCAGTCGTCGGGGCCAGGCCGGAGCAAAGCCTCAGCACCTGTGACGAAGCTTGCTTCGGCGCGGGTGCGCAGCTTTGCGCGGCGCCTGGCCCCGACGGCCACACCAAGGCCATACAGCAAAATCAAACCCAAAACCAAACCGCAGACAAACAAAAACCGGGACAAGCCCGGCTTTCGTCAGACATTCACTGCGTCAGGCAATCTTGCCGCAGCAGTGCTTGTACTTGTTGCCCGAACCACAGGGGCAAGGATCATTGCGCCCGACCTTGGTCAGGTTGCGCACCGGCTCGCGACTCGCAGCCCGCCCGGCGTCCTCGCCCTCCGGCTCCTGGCCCGGCTCGCTGTACTCGTCATGCGTGTACTGCATGCGGGCAGCCCGCTCCGCAGCCTGCTGACGCAACCGCGCCGCTTCCTCTTCCGGGTCCTCCTGGCGCACCTGAACATAGGACAGATAGCGGATGGAGTCATGCTTGATGGTGTCGAGCAGGTTGCGGAACAGCTCGAAAGACTCGCGCTTGTACTCCTGCTTCGGGTTTTTCTGCGCATAGCCACGCAGGTGGATACCCTGACGCAGGTGATCCATGGCGGCCAGGTGATCTTTCCACAGCTCGTCGAGCACGCGCAGGATGATCTGCTTCTCGAACAGGCGCAGGTTTTCGGCACCCACCAGTGCTTCTTTTTCCTGGTAGATGCTGGTAATGCGCTCGGCAATGCGCTCGCGCAGGCCGTCTTCCAGCAGAGTGTTGTCTTCGTCCAGCCATTGCTGCAGCGGCAGTTCGGCATTGAACTCCTTGGCCAGCTCCTGTTCCAGCCCGGCAATGTCCCACTGTTCCGGCAGGGATTGCTGAGGAACAAAATCGTCGATGGTGCTGTTGATCACGTCATGGCGGTATTCGGCAACGATATCGCCCACTTCGCTGGCGGCCAGCAGATCGTCACGCATGTGGTAGATCACCTTGCGCTGCTCGTTGGCCACGTCGTCGTATTCCAGCAGCTGTTTGCGGATTTCGAAGTTGCGTTCTTCTACCTTGCGCTGCGCTTTTTCGATGGCATTGCTGACCATGCGGTGCTCGATGGCTTCGCCTTCTTTCATGCCCAGCGCCTTCATGAAGTTCTTCACCCGGTCGGAAGCGAAGATGCGCATCAGGTTGTCTTCCAGCGACAGGTAGAAACGGCTGGAGCCAGGGTCACCCTGGCGACCGGCACGGCCACGCAGCTGGTTATCGATCCGGCGGGACTCGTGACGCTCGGTGGCAATCACGTGCAGGCCGCCGGCCTCGATCACCTGCTGGTGACGGGCTTGCCACTCGTCTTTGAGACGCTGGATATCGGCTTCGCTCGGGTTGTCCAGCTTGGCCACTTCGGATTCCCAGTTGCCGCCCAGCACGATGTCGGTACCGCGACCGGCCATGTTGGTCGCTACCGTGACGTGACCGGGGCGACCGGCCTGGGCAATGATTTCGGCCTCGGAGCCGTGATGCTTGGCGTTGAGTACCTTGTGCTGGATGCCGGCTTTCTGCATCAGCTGCGATACATACTCGGAGCTTTCCACCGAGGCGGTACCGACCAACACAGGGCGACCCTGCTGCTGACAATGCTGGATGTCCTCGATGATCGCCTTGAATTTTTCCGGCTGGGTCAGATAGACCAGATCGTTGAAATCCTGGCGGGCCACCGGCCGGTGGGTTGGAATGACCGTTACATCCAGGCCATAAATCTGGCGCAGTTCGAAGGCCTCGGTATCGGCAGTACCGGTCATGCCGGACAGTTTGTTGTACAGGCGGAAGTAGTTCTGGAAGGTGGTGGAAGCCATGGTCTGGCTTTCCGGCTGGATTTCCAGTCCTTCCTTGGCCTCGATGGCCTGGTGCAAGCCTTCGGACAGGCGGCGGCCCGGCATGGTACGGCCAGTATGCTCGTCAACCAGCACCACCTGGCCGTCCTGGATGATGTACTCGACGTTGCGGTGGAACAGCTTGTGCGCGCGCAGGCCGGAATACACGTGGGTCAGCAGGCTCAGATTGGAAGCGGAATACAACGAGTCGTGTTCGCCCAGCAGGCCAAGTCTGACCAGCTGCTCCTCGACATACAGGTGACCGGCCTCGTTGAGCTCGACCTGGCGGGTTTTCTCGTCGAGGGTGTAATGGCCTTCCTCGATGACGATTTTTTCCTCGTTGACGCCCTTGGGCTCCTCCTCGATCTGGCGCTTGAGGGAAGGAATCAGCGCGTTGATGCTCTTGTACAGCTCCGAGCTGTCTTCGGCCTGGCCGGAAATGATCAGCGGCGTGCGCGCCTCGTCGATCAGGATCGAGTCCACCTCGTCGACCACGGCAAAGTTGAGGGCACGCTGGAACTTGTCCTCCAGGCTGAAGGCCATGTTGTCACGCAGGTAGTCGAAACCATACTCGTTGTTGGTACCGTAGGTGATGTCGCTCGCATAAGCCGCGCGCTTGTCTTCGGCGGACTGGAACGGCACCACAATGCCGACACTCATGCCGAGGAATTCGTATAGCGGACGCATCCAGTTGGCATCACGGCTGGCCAGGTAGTCGTTCACCGTCACCACGTGCACGCCCTTGCCTTCCAGCGCGTTCAGGTACACGGCCAGGGTGGCGACCAGGGTTTTACCCTCACCGGTACGCATCTCGGCAATGCGGCCGGCATGCAGGGTCATGCCGCCGATCAGCTGCACATCGAAGTGGCGCATGCCCATGACCCGCTTGCTCGCCTCGCGCACCACGGCAAAGGCTTCCGGCAGCAGTTTGTCGAGGCTTTCACCAGCAGCCAGACGCTCACGGAACTCGGGGGTTTTCTGTTGCAGCTGCTCGTCTGACAACGCCGCGATCTGCTCCTCGAACGCGTTGATGGTCTTGACCACCTTGTGCATGCGTTTGACTTCACGTTCGTTTTTACTGCCAACAAGTTTTCTAAGAAGTGGAGCAAGCATGGTCGTAGGATTCCAGTCAGTTGAAGGCATGCCGCCTGCAAATCTGACGGTCTATGCGAAAAAAGTAAAAGGAGCATTCTACCCGTATTTATGCGGGATTGCAGCGGACAAAAGGTTATACTGCACACATGGAGTCTGTAACCAGAACTTCAAGACGGATGACAACTTAAGGATGAATCATGAACAAACCGCTCAAGCCGGCTGCGCACGTGTTGCGTGGCAATCCCCTGTTACAACGACTGCTGCGCCAGGCCGAAAACCTCAGCCGGCTGCAAACCCTGGTGCATGGCCAGCTGTCACCGGCAATCCGCGAGCAATTGCGAATGGGCGGCTACGACGACGGTGTTCTCACCCTGATCCTGGCCGATGCGGTCTGGATCACGCGCTTGCGCTACCAACAGGAGCGCCTGGTGCAACAGCTGCGCCAGCATGCCGAATTTTCCGGCCTGCAGCGCATCCGCCTGAAAGTCCGCCCGGCCGGCGATGCCCCGCCCGTCCTGCATGAAGAACGGCGTTACCTCTCCGATACCGCCAGCCAGAACATCCGCCAGGGCGCCGAGGGCATCGAGGACCCGGAACTGCGCGAAGCCCTGCAGCGCCTGGCACAGAATATCCGCTCAAGCTGACTGCCACGCAACCATGGCTACCCTTCCGGTATCTGAAGAACAAATCCTGAAGATTGCACAGAATTTCTAGCGGCAGTGGTGCTCAGGTGCCGCTGGGCCTTAGCCGCCAGGGCAGTTTTTTGCTCCTGCAAAAACTGCATTTCCGCCGTCCATGGCGGTCAGAGCGCGGCTTGGAGCTTACAAGGCAGTTTTTTGTTCCCGACAAAAACTGCATTTCCGCCATCCATGGCGGTCAGATGTACTTACGGCGTGTTTGCGCAACTCATACCCCAGAGATGCAAACACAATAAAACTCCAGCTTACATCCCCTTCACGGCATAGATACCAGCTGCATTACGCCAGTAACCCTTGTAGTCCATGCCATAGCCGAACACATAGCGATCCTCGCATTCAATGCCGACAAAATCGGCCTTGAACGAAGGGTCGGCCTTGCGTTCATGCTGCTTGTCGAGCAGCACTGCGGTATGCACATTGCGTGCACCCGCATGTTTGCAGAAGTCGATGATGGCCATCAGGGTATGCCCCTCATCAAGGATGTCATCCACGATCAGCACATCGCGATCAATGAATGAAACTTCCGGCTTGGCCTTCCAGAACAGATCACCGCCACGGGTTTCATTGCGATAGCGGGTGGCATGCAGGTAGGACTGCTCCAGTGGAAAGTTCAACCGGGTCAACAGCTGGCCAGCAAAAATCAGCCCGCCATTCATCACGCAAAATACCACCGGATTGCAGTCATGCAGTACGGCAGTGATTTCTTCAGCCACCCGCCCGATGCAGGCGTCCACCTCTGCCTGGCTATGCAGGCAGTCCGCCTCGTTCATGACCTGCCTGATGTGATGCAAATTGTCTGACATATCCGGATTCCGACAAGAAAATACGCGCACAATTCTACCATAGGCGTAACCGCCGGGCAGCGCCGGATCAGGGCAGGCTGCGCGGCAACACCAGATTGAGCAACAGGGCCGCCACCGCACATAGCGAGATGCCGGACAGGGCAAAATCACCCACGCCCATGACCATGCCGCCAATGCCGAACACCAGGGTCACCGAGACGATGATCAGGTTACGCGGTTCGGACAGGTCCACCTGATGCCTGATCAGGGTATTCAGGCCGACCACGGCAATCGAGCCGAACAACAGGCAGAGAATGCCGCCCATGACCGGCACAGGAATGCTTTGCAGAGCCACGCCAAACTTGCCGATGAAGGCCAGCACGATGGCAAATACCGCCGCCCAGGTCATGATCAGCGGGTTGTAATTGCGCGTCAGCATCACCGCTCCGGTCACTTCGGCATAGGTGGTATTGGGCGGGCCACCAAACAGGCCGGCCGCCGAAGTGGCCAGCCCGTCCCCCAGCAGGGTGCGCTGCAAACCGGGCTTCTGGACGAAGTTCTTGCCGGTAACACCGCCGATGGCAACGATACCGCCAATGTGTTCGATGGCCGGGGCCAATGCTACCGGCAGCATGTACAGGATGGCTCCCAGATGAAATTCCGGCGCGACAAAGGCCGGCATTGCCAGCCAGGGGGCTGCGGCAATCCGCTGCGTCTCGACCACGCCGAACATCAGCGACAACAGGGTACCGACAATGATGCCGGCCAGAATGGGTACCAGCCGGAACAGTCCGCGTCCCAGCACGGCAACCGCCAGGGTACTGAACAGGGCCGACATCGAGATGATCATGGCGGTGCTGTATTCGATCAGTTGCATCGCGCCGTCACCGGACTTGCCCATGGCCATGTTGACCGCCGTCGGCGACAGGGCCAGGCCGATACACATGATCACCGGCGCGATTACCACCGGTGGCAGCAGACGCTCGATGAAGCCGGCACCACGCAGCTGCACGGCGATGCTCAACAACACATACATGAAGCCGGCGGCAATGATGCCGCCCATCACTGCCGGCATGCCAAAAGTGGTCTTGGCAGCCAGGATCGGGGCAATGAAGGCGAAACTCGATGCCAGGAATACCGGCACCTGCCGTCCGGTCACCAGCTGAAACAACAGGGTACCGATACCGGCTGTAAACAGGGCCACGTTGGGGTCCATGCCGGTGATCAGCGGCATCAGCACCAGCGCACCAAAGGCGACAAACAGCATCTGTGCACCGGCCAGCGCCTGGCGCGGAACGCTGTTGTGCAATTCGTCCTGCATCATCAGTTATCCTTTTGCTTGGTGCCGAAGATGCGATCGCCGGCATCGCCCAGTCCCGGAATGATGTAACCCCTGGCGTTGAGGCCCTGGTCGATCGAAGCGGTATAGATTGTCACGTCGGGATGGCTGTTCCGCACCGCCTCTATCCCCTGGGGAGCGGCCACCAGCACCATTGCGCGGATCTCACGGCAGCCGGCTTTTTTCAACAGGTCGATGGTAGCCACCATCGAATTGCCGGTGGCCAGCATCGGGTCGATGATCAGCGCCAGCCGCGAACCCATGTCGGGGGCCAGCTTTTCCAGATAGGTGTGCGCCTGCAGGGTTTCCTCGTTGCGCACCACGCCCACCGCGCTGACCTTGGCACCGGGGATCAGGCTGAGCACGCCGTCAAGCATGCCGATGCCGGCCCGCAGGATGGGCACCACGGTGATTTTCTTGCCGGCGATTTTTTCCACTTCGACGCTGCCGTCCCAGCCTTCGATGCTGCAAGTCTCCAGCGGCAGGTCCTTGGTCGCTTCGTAGGTCAACAGGGTGCCGATTTCCTGGGCCAGCTCACGGAAGTTCTTGGTGCTCAGGTCGGCGCGGCGCATCAAACCCAACTTGTGGCGGATCAGTGGGTGGCGGATTTCTTGGACGGGCATAGGGAATACTCCAGTGCAGGCGGTTGGTTTTGTGTGAAGTATAGAGCAAAGGGAGCGCTTGACGCGAAAGTCTGGAGGTGGCGCGCCCGGCCATGATTCTGCGATTTTGCTACGCCCACGCAAAACGACTGCACAGATCATGCAAGTACGGCAACATGCACAAGCATTCCTGCTCATCCGGATAAAAAAAGGCCACCTGCATGCAGGTGGCCAGAAAGGTTGAGAAGGTTTGCTGCTTATTGCGACGCAGCAGGTCGCATGTAGGAAATGGGAGCGGTGGATGCATCCTCGAAGGTGACCACTTCCCAGGCATCCGGCTGGCTCAGCAATTCACGCAACAGCTGGTTGTTCAGGGCATGGCCCGACTTGTAGCCGCGAAACTCGCCGATCAGGCTTTTACCCAGCAGGTAGAGGTCACCGATCGCGTCCAGGATCTTGTGCTTGACGAATTCGTCCTCGTAACGCAGGCCGTCTTCGTTGAGCACTTCGTTTTCGTCCACGACAATGGCGTTGTCCACGCTGCCACCCAGCGCCAGGTTGTGAGCCCGCAGGTATTCGATGTCACGCATGAAACCGAAGGTACGCGCCCGGCTGACTTCCTTGACAAAGGAGGTGCTGGAAAAATCGACACTGGCGGTTTGTGTGCGCCCGGCAACGACCGGGTGGTCGAAGTCGATCTCGAAACTGACCTTGAAGCCGTCAAAAGGCACAAAGGTGGCCTTTTTCCCGCCATCACTGACGCTGACTTCACGCAGGATACGGATGAATTCCTTGGGCGCGTCCTGGTCTTCCAGACCTGCGGACTGCAACAGGAAGACAAAGGGGCCGGCACTGCCATCCATGATCGGTACTTCCGGCGCTGACAGCTCGACATAGGCATTGTCAATGCCCAGTCCCGCCATAGCGGACAACAGGTGTTCGACCGTATCCACCTTGACCTCGCCATTGGCCAGCGTGGTCGACATGGTGGTTTCACCCACGTTGTCGGCCAGGGCACGGATTTCCACCACAGGGTCGAGATCCATGCGCCGGAATACGATCCCCGTATTGACCGGCGCCGGCTTGAGCGTCAGATAAATCTTTTCGCCCGAATGCAAGCCAATTCCCGTGGCCCTGATGGTGTTTTTCAAAGTGCGTTGTCTGATCATGCCAAATTCATCGCTGCCATTAAATATTGCGAATGGTTTTCAATTGGCGGCATCTTAACAGATGCCGCTTCAATAGAGAAACCATCGCTGTCCCATCCCGGCGTGCTCAGTCTGCCTGGCGGCGCAGAAACGCCGGAATATCCAGGTAGTCCAGCTCTTCCTGCTGCTGGGGCGCGACCGCAGCAGCAGCCGCATTGCGACGGAAAGCCGTCGGACGGTCATAGCCGCTGTAATCGCCACTGAAGTTCTCGCCCACCGCCTTGGCGGTTACCACCGCACTGGCGACCGCATCAACGGTACCGCTGACCTTGACGGTATTGTCCACCACCTTGACCGGCTTCTCGACACGGCTGTTCAGACCGGTGACGACCACGGTGACATGCAGCTCATCACGCATGTCCGGATCGATCGCGGTACCCACCTTGACGATCGCTTCTTCGGTGGCGTATTCCTCGATGATTTCACCCACCTCGGAGTATTCACCGATCGACAGGTCCGGGCCGGAGGTGATGTTGACCAGGATGCCACGTGCGCCCTGCAGGTTGACATCATCCAGCAGCGGGTTGCGGATGGCTTCCTCGGTCGCCTCGCGGGCACGGTTCGGGCCGCTGGCACGACCGGTACCCATCATCGCCATGCCCATTTCGCTCATCACGGTGCGCACGTCGGCAAAGTCGACGTTGATCATGCCGGGACGCTTGATGATGTCGGAGATACCGCGCACGGCACCGCTCAGGACATCATCGGCCTTGGCGAAGGCGCTCAACAGGCTGGCATCCTTGCCGAGGATGGTCAGCAGCTTCTCGTTGGGGATGGTGATCAGCGAGTCGCAGTGCTCGGCCAGTTCGCGAATGCCGGCGTCGGCAATCTGCTGGCGACGCTTGCCCTCGAACGGGAACGGACGGGTGACAATGGCCACCGTCAGAATGCCCATCTGCTTGGCCACTTCGGCAATCACCGGGGCCGCACCGGTACCGGTACCGCCACCCATGCCGGTGGCAATGAATACCATGTCGGTGCCGTCCAGCACTTCGGCAATGCGCTCGCGGTCTTCCTCGGCAGCCTTGCGGCCGACTTCGGGGTTGGCTCCGGCGCCCAGCCCTTTGGTAACACTGGTACCCAGTTGCAGCACGGTACGCGAACCGACGCTTTGCAGGGCTTGCGCATCCGTGTTGGCGCAGATGAACTCGACACCCTCAATGTTGTTGTTGATCATGTGGTTGACAGCGTTGCCGCCGCCGCCACCGACACCTACTACCTTGATGACTGCACTTTTGCTGGTCTGGTCTACTAAATCGAACATGATGCTCTCCTCGCCTTCTCAATGTGCCGGTTATTCCGGCTGTTTTTAATTAAAAATTGTTTTGTATCCAGCGGCGGATGCGCTGCATCGCCGATGGCTTGTTGAGGTCTTTGGCCACCTCGCCGTGTTCGGCGGGCGCACCGTCTTTCTGTTTGTTCAGGCCATAAATCAGCAGGCCGACCGCTGTCGAATACACCGGATTGCGCAACAGTTCGGACATGCCCTTGATCCCCTGCGGACCACCAACACGCACCGGCATGTGAAACACTTCCTCGGCCAGCTCGACCGCGCCTTCCATCTTCGCCGTTCCACCAGTGAGCACGATGCCGGCAGGAATCATGTCTTCGTAGCCGCTGCTGCGGATCTTGGCGTGAATCAGCTGGAACAGCTCTTCATAGCGTGCCTCGACCACCTCGGCCAGCGCCTGGCGCGACAGGTCGCGCGGCGCGCGATCACCCACGCTGGGCACCTTGATGGTCTCGTCCGGGTGGGTCAGTTTGGCCAGTGCGCAGGCGTAACGGATCTTGATTTCCTCGGCGTACTGGGTCGGAGTGCGCAGCGCCATGGCGATGTCATTGGTGACCTGGTCGCCGGCCACCGGAATCACGGCGGTATAACGGATCGCTCCCTCGGTGAAGATGGCGATGTCGGCCGTGCCGCTGCCGATATCCACCAGACAGACACCCAGTTCCATCTCGTCATCGGTCAGCACGGCGGTAGCCGAAGCCAGCTGCTCGAGAATGGTACCGTCCAGCTCGATACCGCACCGGCTGACGCACTTTTCCACGTTCTGCGCCGCATTGGTGGCACAGGTCACCACGTGTACCCGTGCCTCCAGACGCACCCCGGACATGCCCAGCGGCTGGCGCACACCCTCCTGCTTGTCGATGATGTAGTCCTGCGCCAGCGTGTGCAGGATGCGCTGGTCGGCGGCAATCGGTACGGCCTGGGCCGCATCCAGCACCCGCTCCAGGTCCTTGCGGCTGACCTCGCCATTATGGATGGCAACACTACCGTCGGAGTTCTGGCTGCGGATATGGCTGCCGGCCAGCCCGACATAGGCCGAGTGTACGTGGCATTCGGCCAGTTGCTGGGCCTCGTCTATTGCCTGCTGGATCGACTGCACGGTGGACTCGATGTCCACCACCACGCCTTTCTTCAGGCCCCGGGTCGGGCTGGTTCCCATGCCCACCACGTGCAGCTCGTCACCGGGCAATACCTCGGCGATCAGCGCCACCACCTTGGAGGTGCCGATGTCCAGTCCGACGATCATGTTGTGGCCTGTCTGGTATGTCATGGAAAAATCGTCTCCCTATTGCACAGTAGTTTCATTGTTGTCTTCGTCACGCCAGGCGACTGCCAGCCCGTTGGCATAACGCAGATCCACACGTGCAATCTGTTTCATTTGTTCTTTGAGCTCGCGCTCGTAAATGGTGGTGAAGCGCCGCATCTTTTCCAGTATCTCGTCACGTCCCAGCAGCAGTTCCAGCCCCTCACGGGTATGCACAAACCAGCTGCCACGGGCCCGCAGCTCCAGCCGGGTAATGCTATAGCCCATGGGTCGCAGGATCCGGGTCAGGCTCCAGTACTGCTGCATGACCTGTTCCTCGGTCCCTTCCGGGCCGACCAGCTGGGGCATGGTGTCCCCCGGTGCCCGGGTCACGCCGTGAAACACCTGCCCGCGACTGTTCAGCCACTGCTGCTCGCCCCAGCGTGCGATCGGCTGCTGCTCGACCACCTCGATCTTCAGCTGATCCGGCCAGACCCGGCTGATGCGTGCCTGATCAACCCAGGGCAATTGCTCCAGCGCCTGCTGCATGGCTGCCAGACTGGCTGACAGGAATCTTGCCTCGCCAAAGCGCTCCAGCTCCTGCTGCAACTGTTGCTGGTTCTGTGGTGCCACCTCACCCAGCTTGCTTTCCACCAGCACCTGGCTGATGGGCCGGTCCAGTTGTGGCCAAAGCACCTGCCAGGCCTGCAGCCCGGCTCCCAGGGCCACCACTGCCAGCATGGCGAACAACAGCCGCCCGGCCAGCCGCCAGTTGATCCGCGGCATGCGCCACTGCCGGCGCCGGGCCGGCGGCGGCGCAACACGGCTGGCACCACGAGGAGTGGTTTGCACCCTCATGCCCGCTTTGCCGTTGTTGCCCGTGCGCATGCCCATCGCCTGCTCCTAGAGTGTTGCAGCCAGTAAACGCAGCACCAGCTGCTGAAAATCCATTCCAGCCGCCCGTGCCGCCATCGGCACCAGGCTGTGGTCTGTCATGCCGGGGACCGTATTGACCTCCAGCAGCCAGAAGTTGCCTTCGGCATCCTGCATCACGTCGGCCCGGCCCCAACCGGTGATATCCAGTGCCGCACAGGCAGCCGCCGTCAACTCGCGCAGCTCGCGCTCCTTGTCCGCATCCAGTCCGCAGGGAATCTGGTATCTGGTGTCGTCCGAGTGGTACTTGGCCTCGTAGTCATAGAACACATGGCTGGTGCCCAGACGGATCGGCGGCAAAATTTCGCCATCAAGCATTGCGATGGTGAACTCGGGGCCGGCAATGTATTGTTCGACCAGAACATTGTCATCGTAAATACGGGCGTTTTCCCATGCCTGCACCAGCTCGTCCAGGTCATGCACCTTGGCCATGCCGATGCTTGAACCTTCCTGGCTCGGCTTGACCATCAGCGGAAAGCCCAGTTCCGCGGCCACTCGCGCACAATCGGCGGGGCCGCTCAGGGTTGCATGACGTGGCGTTGGCAGGCCAAGGCTGTGCCAGACCTGTTTGGTGCGCAGCTTGTCCATCGCCAGTGCCGAGGCCAGCACACCGCTACCGGTGTAGGGAATGCCGGCGCATTCCAGCAGGCCCTGAATGGTGCCGTCTTCACCGCCCCGGCCGTGCAGCACGATAAAGGCGCGGTCAAATGACTGCGCGGCCAGCTGTTGCAAAATATCGTTGCCAACATCCAGGCCGTGCGCATCAACGCCAGCCGCCTGCAATGCGGCCAGTACCGCCGCGCCCGAACGAAGAGAAACCTCACGCTCGGCACTGCGTCCGCCATAGAGCACGGCCACCCGGCCAAACTGCTTGATATCGATGGACTGCGTCATACCTGCTCACTCCCTTTCCGAGCCTGAAACAAAGGATGTTTCACCAGCTGTGGCGCAATGCTGCCGATATCACCGGCACCCTGGCACAACAGGATGTCGCCGGCACGCAACAGCGGTTGCACCAATGGCGCCATGTCGGTGCCACGCTCGACATACAGCGGGTCCAGCTTGCCGCGCTGGCGGATGCTGTGACACAGCTGGCGGCTATCGGCACCGGGAATCGGCTCTTCGCCAGCCGGAAACACTTCCAGCAGCATCAGCACATTGGTTTCGCCCAGCACCTGGACGAAGTCCTCATACAGGTCGCGTGTGCGGGTGTAGCGATGCGGCTGGTAAATCGTTACCAGACGCCGCTCCGGCCAGCCGTCCCGGATCGCCTTGATCACGGCTGCCACCTCGCGCGGATGGTGACCGTAGTCATCCACCAGCATCACGCTGCCGCCGTCGACCGGCAGCTCGCCATACACCTGAAAGCGCCGCCCGACACCCTGAAAGCCGGACAGCCCGGCAACAATGGCTGCATCCTCGACGCCTTCATCGGTGGCAATGGCAATCACTGCCAGCGCATTGAGCACGTTATGGCGGCCCGGCATGTTGACGCATACCGGCAGCGCCGGACGATCCTTGCGCAGCACATTGAAGCAGGTACGCATGCCATCCTGGCGCACATCCACGGCACGGACGTCGGCATCCTCGCTGAAGCCATAGGTGATCATTGGACGCTTCACCCGTGACGCGATATCGCGCACCGAAGAATCGTCAATGCACAGGACTGCCAGGCCATAAAACGGCAGGTTGTGCAGGAAGTCGACAAAGGTCTGCTTCAGCTTGTTGAAGTCGCCGCCGTAGGTGCTCATGTGGTCGGCATCGATATTGGTCACTACTGCCACCATGGGCTGCAAGTGCAGGAAGCTGGCGTCACTTTCATCCGCTTCGGCAATCAGATAGCAGCCGCCGCCCAGTTGCGCATTGCTGCCGGCGGCAGTGACCCGCCCGCCAATGACAAAGGTCGGGTCCAGGCCGGCTTGGGCGAACACGCCGGCCAGCAAACTGGTGGTGGTGGTTTTGCCGTGGGTACCGGCCACGGCTATGCCGTGGCGGTAGCGCATCAGCTCGGCCAGCATTTCGGCGCGCGGCACCACCGGAATACGGCGTTCCAGGGCGCGGGCCACTTCCGGGTTTTCCTGGTTGATGGCACTGGACACCACCAGCACATCGGCCTCTTCCACATTGGCCGCCTGGTGGCCCAGCATCACCTGAATGCCCAGCCCCTGCAGGCGCTCGGTAACGGCCGACAGCTTGATATCGGAACCGGACACTTCATAGCCCAGGTTGCGAATCACCTCGGCAATGCCGCACATGCCGGTACCACCGATACCGACAAAGTGGATGCGACGAATGCGGCGCATGCGGCGGGTTTCAGCCGCTGTCGTCTGCAGGATCTCAGCCACGAGCCACCTCCAGACAGGCATCCACCACCTGTTGCGCCGCTTGCGGCCGTGCCAGTTTGCGCGCCTGTTGCGCCATCTCGATCAGCCTGTGGCTATTCATGAAAACCTCGGTTAAATGTTGCGCCAGCACTTCCGGGGAGGTGTGCTGCTGCGGCAATACCAGCGCAGCCTGCTGCTGCGCCAAAAATTCTGCGTTTTTGCTCTGGTGATCGTCGATCGCATGAGGCAGCGGAACCAGAAAGGCTGCCCGCCCCATAACGGCCAGCTCGCTGACGGTCAGGGCACCGGCACGGCAAATCACCAGGTCGGCCCAGGCATAGGCCTCGGCCATGTCGTCAATGAAGGGCTGTACCCGGGCTGCAACAGCAGCCTCGGCATACCGCTGCCGGGTTACCTCCGCATGCTGCTCGCCACACTGGTGGCGCACCTCTGGCCGCAACCGGGGCTCCAGCAGTGCCAGCGCCGCCGGCAACAGCCGGTTCAACGGTTCGGCACCAAGGCTGCCGCCCACCACCAGCAGGCGCACCGGACTCGACACCTGCTGTTTGTCCAGAGCACGAATGACAAGTTCAGCCCGCACCGGATTTCCCGTGGTCAACAGCTTGTCGCTGTCGGCAAAGGCCCCGGGGAAGGCCTGGCAAATACGGGCCGCAAAACGGGCCAGGCTGCGATTGGCGGTGCCGGCCACTGCGTTCTGCTCGTGAATCACCAGTGGCACACCACACAGACGGGCCGCCAGCCCGCCCGGACCGGTAACATAACCGCCCATGCCCAGCACACAGACCGGGCGAATGCGGCGCAGCAAACGCCAGGACTGCCACAGCGCTCCGAGCAGCTGCAACGGGGCCAGAACCAGTTGCAACACGCCTTTGCCACGCAGGCCGGTGGCCGAAATATTGTGCAATTCGATACCCGCAGCCGGTACCACACGGCACTCGATGCCACGACCGGCACCCAGCCAGTGCACCCGGTAACCACGGTTGCGCAGTTCCTCGGCACAGGCCAGCGCCGGAAATACATGTCCGCCGGTGCCGGCCGCCATGATCAGGATTGTCTCAGGCATGGCTCACCTCCACGGTTACAGGCTGTGATGGCGTACTGGCGGCCCGGGCCGACGATTGGCGCAACTCCCACTCGATCCGGATCAGCACCGCCAGCGAAACGCAGCAGATCACCAGCGAGCTGCCGCCGTAGCTGATGAACGGCAGGGTCAGCCCCTTGGTCGGCAGCAGGCCGGCATTCACGCCGATGTTGATGAATGCCTGTCCGGTCCACATCATGGCAATGCCATAGGCGCAATAAGCGGCAAAGGCATGCCCCGCCAGCTGGGCCCGGCGACCAAGGCGCAGCGCACGCACGCAGACAAAGGTGAGCATGGCCACGGTCAGTAGCGCACCAACCATGCCAAGCTCCTCAGCCAGTACGGCAAACACGAAGTCGGTATGGGCTTCCGGCAGGTAAAACTGTTTTTGCACGCTGTTGCCCAGCCCCGCGCCGAAAATGTCACCCCGGCCAAAGGCGATCAGCGCTTGCGACAGCTGGTAACCACTGCCGAACTGGTCACGAAACGGATCGGTGAAGCTGGTGATGCGTTCCAGCCGGTAGCTTTCCGCTGTGACGAAGAACCAGCCCAGCGCTCCGAGAATGATCAACAGCGGGGCCGCCACTTTCATACTGGTTCCGGCCAGGAAAATCATCACCACAACGCTACCGACCATAACCGTGGTGGCACCGAAATCGGGCTCCAGGTAAATCAGGGCGGCGAATACCAGCAGCACCAGCAGCGGTTTGACAAAGCCGAACAGCTTCTTTTCCAGCTCGGCCTGATGGCGCACCAGATAGCCGGCAATGAAGAACACCATGAACAGCTTGGCCGGCTCGGACGACTGCAGGTTGAAGACCCGCAGGTTCAGCCAGCGCTTGGAACCATTCACCTCATGGCCAATGCCGGGAACATAGACCAGAACCAGCAGGACAAAGGCGACACCCAGCAACGGACCGCTCCACTTCTGCCAGTGCTGCACCGGAATCAGCAGACAGGCGGCACCGGCACACAGGCCGGCCGCCACATACAGGGAGTGGCGAATGAAATAGTAATAATGGTTGCCGTTGTTGTGGGCGGCAGAAACGGCTGACGAGGCGGATGCGTTCATCACCAGGCCCAGACCGAGCAGGCACAGACAGGCGCCCAGCAACCAGTAATCCAGATCGACTTTCTGGTGGCGGCCGCCCAGTGGAGAATTCTGCATCCAGGCAAAGAATCGTTGCATGATCATGCCAGGCCCTCCACCGCACGGACAAACAGCTCGCCGCGCTCCTCGAAGTTCCTGAACATGTCCAGGCTGGCACAGGCCGGGGCCAGCAATACACTGTCTCCCGGCACACCTGCCTCAGCCGCTTTGGCCACCGCCTCGCCCAATGTGGCCGCCATCACCGCAGGCACACCGGTATCGGCCAGCGCCACACGGATCAGCTCCGCATCACGTCCAAGCAATACCAGTGCGCGACAGTGCCGTCGTACCGCTGCAGACAGTTCGGTAAAATCCGCACCCTTGCCGTCGCCACCGGCAATCAGCACCAGCTTGTGTGTGTCATCGGCCAGCCCCTCGATGGCAGCCAGGGTGGCCCCGATATTGGTCGCCTTGGAGTCGTTGTACCAGTGCAGGCCATGTTTGTCAGCGATCCACTGGCAGCGGTGCGGCAGGCCGGCAAACTCTCGCAGGGCGTCCAGCATGGCTGCCATGGGCAGACCCGCGGCAGTACCCAGCGCCAGTGCCGCCAGTGCATTGGCCTGGTTGTGCAAGCCGGGGATTTTCAGTTGCGCCACAGGCAGCAGATTCTCGCTGCCACGCGCCAGCCAGCCATCACGCAGGCCAAACTCGTTGTCACTGTGCGGCACGGACAGGCCAAAGCCCAGTTGCTGGCCGGCCACAGTCTGCGGCTGCGCCGCCACATCATCACGGTTGATGATTGCCCACTCGGCTTCCTGATACACCTGCAGTTTCACATCGGTGTAATGCTGCAAGTCACGGTAACGGTCCAGGTGATCGGCACTGATGTTCAGGCAGGTGGCCGCTTTGGCCTGTAGATGGCTGATGGTTTCCAGCTGGAAACTGGACAGTTCAAGCACATAGAGTTCAGCCGGTCGCTCCAGCAGTTCCAGTGCCGGCGTGCCGATATTGCCGCCCACACCCACCGCCAGGCCGGCCTTTTCCGCCATCAGGCCAACCAGCGTGGTGACGGTACTCTTGGCATTGGAGCCGGTAATTGCGACCACCGGTGCCCGGGCATGCTGCAGAAACAGGTCAACATCGCCGCTGATATGCACCCCCCGTTCGATTTCACGCCGGATCTGCGGCGTGGCCAGCGCCAGCCCGGGGCTGACATACAGGGTCTGCGCCTGTTGCAGCAGGGGCGTATCCAGCGAGCCGCAATGCAGCCTGACCTGTGGAAACTCGGCACGGATCTGCGCCAGCTCCGGTGGCTGCTCGCGGGTATCCACAGCAGCCACGGGCACGCCCTGGCGCGCCAGATGGCGTACCAGTGACAGTCCCGTTTTACCCAGGCCGACCACGACCTGCAGCTGCTGTGTCATTTGTTGTTACCTCAATTTCAATGTGGACAGGCCAACCAGCACCAGTACCACGGTGATGATCCAGAAGCGCACGATCACCCGTGGTTCCGGCCAGCCCTTGAGCTCGAAATGGTGATGAATCGGTGCCATGCGGAACACCCGCTTGCCACGCAGCTTGAACGAAGCCACCTGGATCACCACCGACAGGGTTTCCACCACAAACACGCCGCCCATGATGAACAGCACGATTTCCTGGCGTACTGCCACAGCCACCAGACCCAGCGCCGCCCCCAGTGCCAACGCGCCAACATCACCCATGAATACCTGTGCCGGATAGGTGTTGAACCACAGAAAGCCCAGGCCGGCTCCGACCAGCGCACCGCAGAAAATGATCAGCTCGCCAACTCCCGGGATATAGGGAATGAACAGGTACTGGGCAAAGGTTGCGTGACCGGACAGGTAGGCAAAGATGCCCAGCGCACCACCCACCAGCACTGTTGGCAGGATCGCCAGGCCATCAAGGCCATCCGTCAGGTTGACCGCGTTGCTGGAGCCGACAATCACGAAGTAGGTCAGCACCACAAAGCCCAGCCCCAGTTGCAGGCTGACATCTTTCAAAAACGGGAAGATCAGTGCGGTTTCCGCGGGGCCTTGCGCGGTGGCATACAGGGCAATGGCCGCACCCAGGCCAAATACCGACTGCCAGAAGTATTTCCAGCGTCCGGGCAGGCCACGCGAATTCTTCTCGATCACCTTGCGGTAGTCATCAACCCAGCCGATGGCACCAAACAGCAAGGTGGTGACCAGCACGATCCAGACATAGCGGTTGCCCAGATCACCCCACAACAGGGTGCTGATGGCAATGCTGGCCAGAATCAGGGCGCCACCCATGGTCGGCGTGCCGGATTTGGACAAATGACTCTGCGGGCCGTCGGTACGTACCGACTGGCCAATCTGCAGGCCACGCAGGGTACGGATCATCCAGGGCCCCAGCCACAGCGACATCACCAGGGCGGTCAGGATGCCCAGAATGCCGCGCAGGGTCAGGTACTGGAAGACCGCAAAGCCCTTGTAGTATTGCTGCAGGTATTCAGCAATCAGTAACAACATCAGTCTGTTTCCTTGTCCGCTTGTAAAATGGCAGCAACGGCCTGCTCCATGGCGGCACTGCGTGAGCCCTTGACCAGATAGCTGGTGGGCAGGGTAATGCGACTGGCCAGCGTGGCCAGCAGTTCTTCCCGGCTGGCAAAATGCTGCGCCATGCCATTGAAGGTACTGACCGCATGCTGCATGTGCGGCCCGACGGCAAACAGCACGTCGGCCTTGCCATTGGCGTACTCGCCCAGGGCGCCATGCTCCGCTTCGGCCCACTCGCCCAGCTCGCCCATGTCACCCAACACCAGGATGCGCTGACCTGGCATGGACTCCAGCAGATCCATGCCGGCGCGCATGGATGCCGGGTTAGCGTTATAACTGTCATCAATCAGCACTCCGCCATGGCTCAGTGCATGCCGCAGACAGCGTCCGGCGACCGGTTGTGCCTGCTGCAAACCCTGCACAATAGCCTCCAGCGCGATACCGGCCGCATGCGCGGTGGCCGCAGCCGCCAGCGCGTTGGCCAGGTTGTGCGCACCTGCCAGCTGCAGCTGCACCCGCGCACTGCCGGCCGGCGTGCACAGCGTGAAGCGGGCACAGCCACCCTCAAAGCTTGCGTCCCGGGCATACACATCCGCCTGCTCGTTGCTGACGGCAAAGCTCAGTACCCGGCTGGCACTGCTGCGCTCGCGCCACTGGGCAAAGGCCGCATCATCAAGGTTCAGCACCGCCACGCCCTGGCCGTGCATGTCATCCAGGATCTCGCCCTTGGCGCGGACAATGTGTTCCGGCCCGCCAAATTCGCCAGCATGAGCCATGCCGGCGTTGTTGATCAGTACCACCTGCGGCTGCGCCAGCGAGCGGGTCCAGGCAATTTCGCCGGGCAGGGATGCGCCCAGCTCGATCACCGCCAGCTGGTGTCGCGCCTCCAGCTCAAGCAGAGTCAGCGGCACACCGATTTCGTTGTTCAGGTTGCCCTTGGTGGCCAATACCGCCCCGGCGCCAACGGCAGCTCCGCCAATGCTGGCCAGCAGCTCCTTCACTGTGGTCTTGCCGCTGGAACCGGTCAGGGCAATCAGGGTGCCCTTGAACTGCGCACGGTTGTGCCGTCCCAGCAAGCCCAGTGCAACCCGGGTATCACCCACCGCCAGCTGTGGCAGTTCGCTGCTGTCCTGCCAGGCATCAACCAGCGCCGCAGCGGCACCGGCGGCTTCTGCCTGCGGCAGGTAGTCGTGACCGTCGAAAGTATCGCCGGTCAGGGCAACAAACAGGTCGCCATCACGCAGGCTGCGCGTATCCGTGTGGACACGTCGTACCTGGACATCGGCGCCCAGTAGCTGACCATCCAGCAGGGGTATCAGTTCGGCAAGATGCCATGCCCTAAACATGTGTTTTCTCCCATCCGGCCAACGCCAGTCGAGCCTGCTCCAGATCCGAAAATGGCTGGCGCTGCCCATTGATTTCCTGATAGTCCTCGTGCCCCTTGCCCGCGATGACCACAACATCACCCGGCTGTGCCTGGCCGATCGCTGTGGTAATGGCAAAGGCACGGTCATCAAACTCCTGCACATTGGCCACCGGGCTCAGTCCGGCCAGAATGTCGGCCCGGATTTGCGCGGGGTCCTCGTGGCGCGGGTTGTCATCCGTCACCAGCAAAGAGTCCGCACTGGCTTCGGCTACCACCGCCATCAGTTCGCGCTTGCCACGATCCCGCTCGCCGCCGCAGCCGAACACGCAGTGCAGCCGCCCATTGGCAGCCACATGGGAACGCATGGCAATCAGCACCTGCTGCAGTGCATCCGGCGTGTGTGCATAGTCGATCACCACCAGCGGTTTGCCCGGCTCGGCCACAGCCTGCATGCGGCCGGCCGGCGGTGCCAGCCGGGGCATCACCGCCAGGATGTCCTGCAGGGCATAGCCCATGCCGGACAACGTGGCTACCACCGCCAGCAAGTTGCTCAGGTTGAAGCGGCCCAGCAACGGGCTGCGCAGCAGCGCTTCGCCCTGGGTGGTGGCAACAGTGGCCAGAATGCCCTGGTTGCTGTATTCGACCTGGCGACAGTGGATGTGCGCCCCGGTCTTGCTGATGCTGTAGGTTTTCAGGCTGCTTCCCGCATGCGTCTGTGCCAGCCGTACGCCCAGCTCGTCATCCAGGTTGAGCACCCGCACTTTCAGGCCGGGCCAGTCGAACAGGGCGGCCTTGGCTTCGGCATAGGCGTCCATGCTGCCGTGGTAATCCAGGTGGTCACGGGTCAGGTTGGTCAGCACCGCCACATCGACATCCACAGCCGCCAGACGCTTTTGCTCCAGCCCGTGGGACGACACTTCCATCGCCACATGGGTGGCACCGTCCTGTTTCAGGTCCGCCAGGACGGACTGCAGGGTAATCGGATCGGGCGTGGTATGGATGCCGCCCTGCAAGCTGCCAAGAAAGCCGTTCCCCAGGGTACCGATAACCGCGCACTTTTCTCCGAGGTGCTCCAGCGCCTGCGCCAGCAGATGCGACACAGTGGTCTTGCCATTGGTACCGGTCACGCCCAGCATGGTCAGCGCCCGGCTCGGCTCGCCATAAAAACGCCCGGCAATCGCCGACAGCTGGGCCTGCAGGCCCTTCACCGGCAGCAGCAGCGCTGCACTATCCTGGATGTCAGGCGCATTTTCAGCCTCATAGGCAACGGCAGCAGCGCCCCGGGCAATGGCATCGGCAATATGTTGACGGCCATCGGACTGGCTGCCCGGCACGGCCAGGAACAGGTCGCCCGGCCTGACCTTGCGGCTGTCCAGCGTCAGTTCCCGGATCAGGGTGTTGCTATGCGCCTGTGGCAGCAACTGGTTCAATGGCATTGGCACTAGCTGCGCCCCCTCTGCTGAATACTGTGTTGTGCCATGGTTTCGGGCAGGTTGTCCGGCCGCACGTTGAGCAAACGCAACGACCCGGCCATGATCCGGCTAAAAGCCGGCGCTGCCACCAGCCCGCCGAAATAGCCGCCCCGGGTGGGCTCGTCGATCACGATCGCCATGGCAATACGGGGCTCGCTGACCGGACCTACACCGGCAAACAGCGAGCGATAACTGTCTTCTGTATAACCGCCGCTGCGCGACTTCTTGGCGGTGCCGCTCTTGCCGGCAACGTGATAGCCCGGCACCCGGGCACGCTGGCCACCACCGCCCTCCTCCTCAACTACCGAGCGCAGCATTTCCAGCACAACCTGGCTGGTCGCCGGATTCAGTACCTGGGAAGAAGCGGCTTCCCGGTCCTTGCGCAGCAAGGACAGCGGAATGCTGACGCCATTGTTGCCCAGGGTGGCATAGGCATGCGCCAGCTGGGCAACCGTCACGGAAAAGCCATAACCATAGGCCATGGTCGCGGTTTCAGCCGCGCCCCAGCGTGTATGCAGCGGAAAACGCCCGGAACTCTCGCCGGGAAAGCCCAGCCCGGTGTCTGCGCCGAAGCCCACTTGCTGCATCAGTCCGGCAACCGGCTCATGACCGATATCCAGCGCAATCTTGGTGATGCCGACGTTGCTTGATTTTTTCAGCACATTGGTCAGATCCAGCACGCCGCCTCGGGACACATCCCGGATGGTGTACTTGCCGATCTGCATCTGGCCGTTGCCCACGTCAACGGTTGAGCCCGGCTTCCAGCGGCCGGTATCCAGGGCGGCGGCAATGGTGAAGGGCTTAACCGTGGAACCCGGCTCGAACACGTCGACCAGCGCACGGTTGCGGCTGCCATTGGCGCTGTATGAAGCCCTGTTATTAGGGTTGTAGGTGGGGTAATTGACCAGAGCCAGGATTTCACCGGTCTTCACGTCCACCATGACCAGCGAGCCGGCCTTGGCCTTGAACTCCTGGATGGTGCGCTGCAGTTCGCGATGCGCCAGGTACTGCAGACGCAAGTCGATCGACAACGCGATGGACTGGCCGGCCTTGGCGTTTTGCACAACCTGTACATCGGCAATGATCTGGCCCTTGCGGTTCTGCACCACGCGGCGCTTGCCAGGCACTCCGGCCAGCCAGTCGTTGTAGGCCAGCTCGACACCTTCTCGTCCGTGTTCATCAATGTCGGTCAGCCCGACCAGGTGCGCGGTGACTTCACCTGCCGGATAGAAGCGGCGGAACTCCTCGCGCTGGTAGATCCCTGCGATGCCCAGTGCCATGACCTGCCCGCCCTGCTCCGGCGTTACGCCACGCTCAAGGTACATGAAGCTGCGTCCGGCGTTGTCTTCAATGCGTTTGGCCAGCACATCCAGCCTGACACCCAATGCGGCGGCCAGCTCGTGCCAACGCTCCCGGGCCGGTTCCAGCTCCAGCGGGTTGGCCCACAGGGTGATCATCGGGGTGCTCACGGCCAGCGGTTCACCATTGCGGTCGGTGATGGTGCCACGGTGCGCACTGATCGGCACATGGCGCAGGCTGCGCTTGTCACCCTGTTCGGCGAGAAAATCATGACGAACCACATGCAGCCAGACAATTCGCCCGGATACGGTCAGTGCCAGCCCGAACAGCGCCAGCATGGTCAGGCCAAAACGCCAGCGCGCACCCAGCCAAGCCGGAAAGCGGCGGCAGGCAGCCAGTACCCCACGTACCCGGCTCATGGTGTCACCACCCGTACGCTGCCGGGCTCGGGCACCTGCATGCCGAGCTGCTCGACAGCCAGCTTCTCGATGCGGTTGTGTGCGGTCCAAGTGCTGTGCTCAAGCACCAGCCGGCCCCACTCCGCCTGCAGCTTGTCACGCTGTTTCATCTCGACAAACAGGGTGTTGAGCAGCTGCCGGCTGCCATGCGAGGAATAGGCCACCCATACCGAGCTGACCAGCGTTGCGGCAAACAGCAGGCCGATGGGCCGGCTCAGGGGAGGCAGATGACGGAGCTGACGGGAATCGTTCATCGCAACTTCTCCGCCACACGCATCACCGCACTACGGGCACGCGGATTGGCCTGCAGTTCCTGCTCACCCGCATACTGCGGCTTGCCCAGCAACTTGAGTACCGGCACGAAGGGCTCCGGCCTGATCGGCAAATGACGCGGCAGGGCATCAGCCTCGCCACGCGCCTGCCGGCGCATGAACTGTTTGACGATCCGGTCTTCAAGAGAATGGAAGCTGATGACAACCAGCCGTCCGCCCACAGCCAGGCTGTCCAGCGCCGCCTGCAGGCCCAGTTCGAGGTCACCCAGTTCGTTGTTGACATGGATGCGCAAACCCTGAAAAGCCCGGGTCGCCGGATGCTTGCCCTTTTCCCAGGCCGGGTTGGCTGCACTGATCACTTCCGCAAGGTCTGCGGTGCGGACAAAGGGTTTGTCTTCGCGTCGCTTGACAATGGCCTGCGCCATGCGCCGGGCAAAACGTTCCTCGCCGTATTCCTTGAACACACGGGTAATATCTTCTGCCGTTGCCTGGTGCAGCCAGTCAGCCGCGCTGACTCCGGCATCCGGATTCATGCGCATGTCCAGCGGCCCGTCCTGGGTAAAACTGAAGCCCCGCCCCGCATCATCCAGCTGTGGCGAGGACACCCCAAGATCAAGCAAAACGCCATCAATCTTGCCGGCCAGATCACGCCCGGCCAGCTCGTCATGCATGTCGGCAAAGCTGCGCTGCACGATATCAAAACGTTCATCAGCAAGGGCCAGCGCCCTGCCTGCGGCAATGGCCTGGGGGTCCTTGTCAAAACCGAGCAACCGTCCCTGTGGGCCCAGTTGCTGCAAAATCAGGCGGCTGTGCCCGCCGCGACCGAAGGTTCCGTCCACATAACAGCCAGCGGCATGCACTTGCAGGGCACGCACGGCTTCGTCCAGCAGGACGCTTATGTGCTTGTGTTCGGCGTTCATGATCAAAGCACCAGACTACGGAGTTCTTCGGGAATGTCGTTGTGCTGCACAAAGCTGATGTCCTGCTCGAACTGGGCCTGCCATTTGCTTTCGTCCCAGATCTGGAACTTGTGCAGCATGCCGACCAGCGCAACGTGCTTGTCCAGCCCGACCCGGCTGCGCAGCTGTGGCGGCACCAAAAAACGGCCACTGCCATCCAGCTCGACATCAATCGCGTTACCCACCAGCAAGCGTTGCAGGCTGCGGGCTTCCGGCACCATGGTGGACATGCGGCCAATCTGGGTTTCGACGCGCTCCCACTCGTGCAAAGGGTAAAGACACAGGCACGGCTCATGCAGGTCGATGGTGATCACCATCTGACCGGCACAACGCTCATCAAGCTCCTGGCGATAGCGACTCGGCATCGCCAGACGCCCTTTGGCGTCCAGATTGATAGAACTGGATCCGCGAAACATGTGTGTGCTTTCCAACCGTGGGAAGCGCATTCAAGCAGAAAAACCCACTTTCTTCCACTTTGCGCCACTTTGGCACACTATAAAAACCACCCTGCACAGCGTCAAGCACAAACAGGGGGAAAACCCCTTATATGTCGGACACTTAGCATTTTTGTGTCCAGCTCCTCATTAGCTTGCCAACAACGACAAAAACCGCACCATGCAGCTCAATTGCATAGCGTTTGAAGTTAAAGTGTTTTGTGAAGAGTGCTTGCCCTGATCAGGCCAAGCTTGAAGAAGAAGGGCAAGAGCCAGCCTGTAAGCCGGGTTCTGTCGTGGACAGTCATTCATCTGGGATCGCCATCACTGACGACCTCAAGCAACCTACCCGAATCCAGCGCGGGCCACGCCAACGGATTCCTATTTGGTCTTGCTCCCGACGGGGTTTGCCTGGCCACGGACTGTTACCAGCCGCGCGGTGCGCTCTTACCGCACCTTTTCACCCTTACCGGCGCTTGCGCGCTTAGGCGGTTATTTTCTGTGGCACTTTCCGTAGGCTTGCGCCTCCCAGGTGTTACCTGGCGTCTTGCCCTGCGGAGCCCGGACTTTCCTCCCCTTTCCGGCCGTAGCCAGAAAGCAGCGACTGTCCGGCCGGCTCTTGCCCGCAAAGGGTACGGCTCACGGGCCAAACATGCAACCCATATTGCATCCCCGGCCCTCCGGTGTCTGCGCCACCGGAAAAACCCGCCAGTCACGCCCCGCGCGCTTGCGCATGCCGGGACAAGCGGCCAGACTATGGCCCGTCATCCTAGCCAGCCAAGTCTTCCCATGAATCCAATGCTTGATACCCTGGTTTCCCTGCTCGACATGGAAACCCTGGAAACCCACCTGTTTCGCGGAGCCAGCCAGGATCTGGGCTTTCGCCAGCTGTTTGGCGGCCAGGTGCTGGGCCAGGCACTGTCTGCCGCCAGCAAAACCGTTGACGGCAATCGCCAGGCCAATTCCCTGCACGGCTACTTCCTGCGGCCCGGTGACGCCGGCAAACCGGTAATCTACCAGGTCGAGCCGGTACGCGATGGCGCGACCTTCTGCACCCGCCGGGTCATGGCCATCCAGAATGGCCGACCGATTTTCACCTGCAGCGCCTCTTTTCATATCCGGGAGGAAGGTTTTAGCCACCAGATGCAGATGCCGGCGGTACCCATGCCGGAAGAACTGGTCCCCGACAACGAGCTGACCGAAGAGCTGTCACGCGCACTCAATGACGAAAAACGCGTCAAGATGCTGCGCAACAAGCCGATCGAAACCCGGGCTGTCCAGGTACTGGATCCGCTCAACCCGGAAAAGATCGCGCCGGTAAAACAGGTCTGGTTCAAGGCCGATGGCCGTCTGCCGGACTGCCCCGCACTGCACCGCTACTTGCTGGCTTACACCTCGGACTTCAGCTTGCTCACCACTTCGCTGCTGCCGCACGGCGCTTCAATCTGGCAACCACAAATGCAGGTAGCAAGCCTGGATCATGCCATCTGGTTCCATGACGAGGTGCGCATGGACGAGTGGCTGCTGTACAGCATGGACAGCCCATGGGCTGGCGGTGCACGCGGCTTTGCCCGTGGCAGCATCTTTACCCGTGACGGCCGACTGGTCGCTTCGGTGGCCCAGGAAGGCCTGACCCGGGTGCGCACCGACTGGCTCAAACCTGGCAACTAAAGCCATGCCCGCTTTCCTGCAAGACTGCCGGCACTGGGTGTTTGACATGGACGGCACCCTGACCCGCGCCGTACATGACTTCCAGTTCATCCGCCAGCAACTGGAAATACCCCCCGAAGCAGATATTCTCGGCTACCTGGACAGCCTGCCGGCCGACCAGGCCTGCGCTGCCCATGCCTGGCTGATGGAGCACGAGCGTGCCCTTGCCGAACGCTCGATCGCCGCACCGGGAGCGGTCGAGCTGGTGCAGCACCTGCATCAGCGTGGTGACCGCCTGGCCATACTGACCCGCAATGCACAGGAGCTGGCGCGGGTCACCCTCCAGGCCATCGGTCTGGACCACTGTTTCAGTCATGCCGACATTCTCGGGCGCGAACAGGCCGCCCCCAAGCCCGCACCCGACGGCATGCTCCGAATCGCACGCAACTGGCAGGTCGACAGCAGCAGCCTGTGCATGATCGGTGATTTTCATTTTGACCTGAGCAGTGCCCGCCGGGCGGGTGCCAGAGCAGTGCTGGTCAATCTGCCAAGCAACCCCTGGCCGGACCTGTCCGACTATCACGCACAGAACTGTAGTGAACTACTGGCGCTGCTCAAAAGAAGCCGCTCCAACATCACAAAACGCCCATAAAGCCGGCAGCATGCAACAACACTTTTGCATGCAGCGTGGCAGTACCCATGCTGATACCGCTTGCTTCCGCCCAGGTGGAAGCTCGTCTTGCTCCAGATGTTTCTCCACCACAAACAAAAAAGCCGCTGCTGTTCCGATCAGGAACCGACAGCGGCTTTTTTGCGGAATTACCCCGAACCCCCTCCAGCCGTGGTACGACCGTGGTCAATCAGTTGCCGATAAGCATCTGCAATGAGGGCTTGCGGCCGGTAAGCCTGCGTACCCGGATCCTGCGCAAAGCCTGCCGGCACTCTCGTGCCCGGCTGCGCTTTGACTTGGTAACCATTATAGGGAAATCAGGCAGCATGAAATTGCTAAAACCAGCGATTCTCTCAACTTATAAGCACAAATATCCAAAAAAAGCATAAAATGCACAATAACTATAAACAGCAACAGAGAAATATGGCATGAACAAACTCGACCGCTTTGATATCCGCATTCTCGACGCCCTGCAAAAGGACGGTCGCATCTCCAATCAGGACCTGGCCGAACAGATCGGCCTGTCGCCCTCGCCCTGCTCCCGGCGCGTACGCCAGCTGGAAGACAGCGGCTATATCCTGCGTCACGTCGCCCTGCTTGAGCCAAAAAAACTCGGCCTGACCCTGACCGCCTACGTGCTGATCGGCATGGACCGGCATACCCCCGAGCGTTTTGCCAACTTCCAGCAACACATCACCCGCTGGGACGAAGTGCTTGAGTGCAGCCTGATTACCGGCATGGATGCGGACTATCAGCTCAAGGTCGTGGTGCCGGACATGGATCACTATCAGAAATTCCTGCTGGAGAAACTGACCCGTATCGAAGGCGTCACCAGTGTACGCTCCAGCTTCGTCCTCAATCAGGTGCAACTTTCCACGGCCCTGCCCCTGGACCATTTGCGGGCCTGAAGCGGTGCTGTCAGCGCCCCCGCAACAGGCGAAAGCGTGAACGAGATCTCATTATTCGGCAAGCCTGATGTATACTGGCCCTGTTCCGCCGGCAACCCCCCACCCGATTCAGACAGCCGGGGCGCTAGCCTGATCATGCAACATTCTGGAATTCAACATGGAAACCGAAGTTTTTGAAGAGCTGATGACCACAATCCTCGTGGCCGGCCTGATTCTGTTCATGGCCTTCATCGTCTGGGATCTGGCAAAGAAGTCCAAGGCGGGGCGCTACGGCACCGCAGTCCTGTTCTTCGCCCTGGGTCTGGGTGTTCTAGGGTTTATTGCCAAAACGATCATCATTGCCGTCAAGGGACTCTAAGCCGGAAGCACATCCACTCCGGATACCGCCGGCTTTTCCAACTGGTCATATAACGGCCATTCTCCAGCAAACCACAACCAATAGTCATAACACATGAAACCTGCCGACCTTGTCATGCAAAGCTATGGACGCTGCTGTCGCTCCACCGGCTTTTTCGATACCTTTTACCGTATTTTCCTTGCCAGCTCACCCGACGTTCGCGCAAAGTTCGCCAATACAAATATGCAGGCACAGCAGCTGCTGTTGCGCCAGGGCATCATGAACGTCGTCCTTTACGCTCGCGGCATGCCCGATACCAAGCTGCGCGCGCTGGGCTGCTCCCATTCACGCAAAGCCATGGACATCAGGCCCGAGCTGTATACGCTCTGGACCGATTCACTGCTGAAAACCATTCACGAGCACGATGCCGAGGCTGACACGAACACGCTCAATGCCTGGCTTACCGTGATCAATCAGGGAATCTCGGTCATTCTCGAAGAATACTGAGGGTGGTTCCCGGCCCGGCACACCTGTAACCGCTCAACCACAAAGCATGAAGGAGGCAGGACCGTATCGGGCAAAGCGAAACTCCGCCGCTGAATCAGCCTGAGAGTTGCAGCCTGCAGGCGATTACTGCAATTGTCGCCACTGCCCGGGCTGCAAATCTCCCAGTTCCCAGTCCCCGATGCGCATGCGCACCAGCCGCAAGGTCGGCAAACCGACCGCCGCCGTCATGCGCCGGACCTGCCGGTTCCGGCCCTCGCAGATGCGGATCTCCAGCCAGCTGGTGGGCACCGTCTTGCGAAAGCGCACCGGCACTGGCCGTTCCCACAACTCCGGCTCGCTGATCACGCGCACCTGTGCCGGCAGGGTCACCCCGTCCTTCAACTGTACGCCCGCTTCCAGCAGGCGGACATGTTCCGCAGCGGCTTCACCTTCCACCTGCGCCCAGTAGGTTTTCCACATCCGGTGACGAGGGTCACTGATGCGCGCCTGCAGACGCCCATCGTTGGTCAGCAACAACAGTCCCTCGCTGTCACGATCAAGCCGGCCGGCCGGATAGACGCCGGGAAAATCCACCCAGTCCTTCAGGGTCGCCCGCCCCTGGTCATCACTGAACTGGGTGAGCACGTCATACGGCTTGTTCAGGGCTATCAGAACCGGTGGCCGGGACGGCTTTTTCGGTGTGCCTCCCTGCTGCCGGCGCACCGCCGGGCGCTGTCGTCTTTCAGTCATTCCAGGCCTTGAGCAAACCGGCAAACTCTTGCAGCCAGGGAACCGCATCCTGTTCCGGGGTAACGGTTTCGCTGGCATCCAGCCGCAGGGTATCCTGCAATCGGACCAGCCCGAGCAGATCAGCCAGATCCTCCAGCTCATCCGCCGCCAGACAGAAGTTGTCACCATAGCCGGCATCGCCCAGCCCGATAATTCCGACCGGCCGGCCGACCCAGTCGGGCTGACGCTCCTGCAGTGTATCGACCAGCGGCTGCATTTTTTCCGGCAGCTCGCCCATGCCCGTAGTCGAGGCAATGAACAGCAACCCGCCCGGATCATGCTCCAGCAGGTCAGTCACGTCCCAGTGCTGCCGATAGGCCGTATCCAGCCCGGCTGCGGTCAGCAGCTCGCCGGCCCGCCAGGCGACTTCCTCCGCAGCACCAAAAACGGTTCCCGAAACAATTGCAATGCGCATGACCACTCCACACAATAGCCTGCACCGGTGCGCCTCACCCTTTCAGGCTACAGTCGGCAGCCGGTACGGCTGGCTTCTCGATTTTTCAACAAACGGCAAGAATAATGTTAACCTGCCTCAATTCAGCCGGCAGACTAACAAGCCCGACGCAGTGTCGGCAAGCCATGGAGCCCGAGTAAGTCCTTGTCCGTCAATTTTCCCGTTCTCATTACCGGTGCAGCCCAGCGCATCGGCCTGCATTGCGCCCGCCGCCTGCGGCAATCAGGTTATCCGGTCATGATCAGCTACCGCCAGCGCCATCCCGGCGTAGATGAGCTGGAAGCAGCCGGTATCACCTGCCTGCCCGCCGACTTTGGCAGCGAAGCGGGGATCCTCGCATTCATTGAGCAGGTACAACAGCATGCCGATGGCCTGCGCGCCATCATCCACAACGCCTCGGCCTGGCAGGCCGATCCGGTACCGGCCAATGGCAGTGCTTTTAATACACTGTTTCACGTACACATGCTGGCGCCCTATCTGATCAACCTGGCCTGCGAACCTCTGCTGCGCCAGAGCCCGATCGCCGACATCATCCACATCAGCGATGATGTCACCCGCCGCGGCAGCAGCCATCGTGTCGCCTACAGCGCCAGCAAGGCGGCGCTGGACAACATGACCCTGTCCTTTGCCAGCCAGTTCGCCCCGCATATCAAGGTCAACGGCATCAGCCCGGCGCTGATCATGCTGCACCCGGATGATGGCGTCGAGTACGCACGGCAGGCCATGGACAAATCCGTATTAAAAACCGTTCCCGGCCCCGAAGTGGTGATGCAGGCGGTAGAATACCTGTTGAACAATCCCTACGTGACCGGAACCACCCTCTGCCTGAATGGCGGTAGGCATCTGAAGAATTGAAAGGAACCATCGAAATGTGTGAAGAACTGGCCAAGCACTATCACGCCATCCTTGAAGGACTGGGCGAGGACCCGCAGCGCGAAGGGCTGCTCGATACCCCGATGCGTGCCGCCAAGGCCATGCAGTACCTGTGCAACGGCTACGAAAAGAACCTTGACGAAGTGGTCAACAACGCGCTGTTCGAGTCCAGCAGCGAAGAGATGGTGATCGTGCGCGACATCGAGCTGTACTCGCTGTGCGAGCACCACCTGCTGCCCTTCATCGGCAAGGCCCACGTCGCCTACATTCCCACCGGCAAGGTGATCGGCCTGTCAAAGGTGGCACGCATCGTCGACATGTATGCCCGCCGCCTGCAAATCCAGGAAAACCTGACCCGCCAGATTGCCGATGCGGTGATGAGCGTGACCCAGGCATCCGGCGTCGGCGTGGTGATCGAGGCCAAGCACATGTGCATGATGATGCGCGGTGTGGAAAAGCAGAACTCGGTGATGACCTCCTCGGCCATGCTGGGCAGTTTCCGCAGTTCGGTGAATACCCGCCAGGAGTTCCTGCAACTGATCCGGGGTCACTGACATGCAGATGCTCGAGCCCGGACAAGCCCGCATCCGCATCAAGGATTTGCGCCTGCGCACCTATATCGGCATCAATGATGACGAGATCCGCAACAAGCAGGACATCCTGATCAATGTGCTGATCCTATATCCGGCCTGCCGGGCGGTGGACAGCAACCTGATCGACGATGCCCTGAACTATCGCAGCATCACCAAGGCCGTGATCGAGCTGGTGGAGAGCAACCGCTTCGCCCTGCTCGAACGCCTGACCCAGGACGTGCTGGATTGCGTCATGGGTTTTGCCCAGGTCAGCTACGCCGAAGTCGAAGTCGACAAGCCACATGCCCTGCGCTTCTCCGAGTCCGTCTCGATCACCCTGGCCGGACAGCGTGATGCCTGAGACACTGGACACCCTGATCAGCCAGCTGTCGGCAGACAACCTGATGTTCGCCGACGTCCTGGCCTTTATCGAACGGCACTATCATTACCAGCCACAGCCGTTCGATAACGGCCCGCTGCACAATGTCGCCGGAGAGAACCAGGGCTCCTGCAAGATCCTCGGCCTGGCCCTGCTGGAGGGCTTGAGCACAGAACAGGCTTTGCTCTGCTTTGGCGAGCACTACCGTCATGTGCTGGTCACCCCCGATGGCAACGATCACGCCAACATCCGCCAGCTGATGCAAAACGGTCTGGAACCAGTCAGCTTCAGCACGCTGCCACTCACCCGGAAAGCGGCTTTGTAGGTGCGAATTCATTCGCACATTGGCGCCCAGCTTTCTTAATGCGACCGCAGAATCAGCGCCGTGTTCGAATAAATTCGAACCTACACGTCCGCTGGTTAGCAGCAGTGCAAAAAACTCACCGCCCCTGCTCCAGCCCCCACTGGTACAGCAGGTTCTTGCGTGCTCCGGTAATCTGCGCCGTCAGTGCCGCCGCCTTTTTCAATGGCAACTCCGCAGCCAGCAGCATCAATACCCGCTGTGACTCGGCATCCACCACATCCTTGCCGGCTTTATCATCCAGTCCTTCCACCAGCAGCACACACTCGCCGCGCTGCTGGTTGCTGTCGGCGGCGATCCAGGCGGCCAGCTCGCCCAGCGACGCGTCCTTGATGGTTTCGAAAGTCTTGGTCAGCTCCCGTGCCAGCACCGCCTGGCGCTGCGCCCCAAAGGCTTCAGCCATGGCCATGACCGACTCCAGCACCCGGTGCGGGGCTTCGTAAAAGATCAGCGTGCGGGTTTCCCCGGCCAGCGCTTGCAAGCGGGCAGCGCGGGCACCACTGCGTGCTGGCAAGAAACCCTCAAAAGCAAAGCGGTCCGACGGCAGGCCGGCCGCCGACAATGCGGCAATCGCGGCACAGGCACCCGGTACCGGCACCACCCGAACTCCTGCCGCGCGCGCCTGTCTCACCAGATGGAACCCGGGGTCCGACACCAGCGGCGTGCCGGCATCACTGATCAGTGCCAGGTCGGCACCGTCGAGCAAACGTTGCACCAAGCCGTCACTGCCCGAGCGCTCGTTGTGATCATGGCACGCGACCATCGGTGTACGCAGTGCAAAGTGCTCCAACAAGCGCGCCGAGTGACGGGTATCCTCCGCCGCAATCAAATCGGCCTGCTCCAGCACCTGCAGCGCCCGGGCACTGATGTCCTGCAGGTTGCCAATCGGAGTGGCCACTACGTACAGGGTTCCGGCAACAGTTTTGCTCACGGCAGACTCCACTTCAGACAAAACGTGCATTGTAACGCAAAGCTGTAGCCTGACGTCGCACCCAAAGCCCAGCTTGGGTACAATAGCTCCTCACCACTAACATTGATCAGGAACAGACCGTCCATGTTGCAACACCTGCGTTTACCACTGGCCCTTGGCCTGCTTCTGGGACTGGCCGCCTGTGCCAGCACATCCGGCGATTCCATTGGTTCGCTACCCGACACTCGCAACGCGGACCTGGATAAAACCCTGACAGCAGCCGGCAAGAAAAAAGGCGATGAAGCCACCAGCCTCTATCTCGCCGCTGCCGATCTGGCATGGCAACAGGGCGACAGTCTCAAGGCGCGCTCGCTGCTGGAATCCCTGAATCTGGACCATGCCCTGCCCGCCCGGAAAATCTTCGCCAACACCCTGTCAGCCGAACTGGCACTGGCCCGCAAACAGCCCGAAATGGCCCTGCAGCTTTTGCAGGATCCGGCTTTCGACCGTCTTGCCGAACTGCCCGTCGCCCAGCAGGTGCGCAGCCAGGAAGCTCGCGCCCGCGCCCTGGAAGAGAGCGGACAGCTGCTACCTGCAGTCCGTGAGCGCATCTACATGGCCGGCCTGCTCGACCAGCAGGCGGCCGGCAACAACCTGGAAAGCACCTGGAGCCTGGTCAGTCGCCTGCAGATGCCGGTCGATAGCCGCGCCAACGAAACCGAACTGCGCGGCTGGCTGGCCCTGTCGCGCATGGTCCGCGGCAACGGCTCGCTGGTCGAAAAACAACTCAAACTGCGCGAGTGGATCGCCGCCAACAGCCTACATCCAGCTGCCCGGCAACTGCCCGCTGAACTGGACAAGTTGCTCGCCCTGCAACCACAACCATTGCAACGTGTCGCCCTGCTGCTACCAAGCCATGACCGCAACCAGAAAGTGGTCAACGCCCTGCGCAACGGCTTCCTCGCCCGTTACTACGAAGCCAGGGAATCCGGCCAGACAGTCCCCGAACTGCTCTTTTATGACAGCAACCAGACAGGCAGCCCAGAGGAGCTGTATCGCCAGTTGCAACAGGATCAGGTCGACCTGCTGATCGGCCCATGGGAAAAAGAACTGGTCACACGGCTTGCCGAACAGGCATCCCTGCCCGTTGCCACTCTGGCCCTGAACTATGCTGACAACCATACCTCACAGGCCACCAGCAACCTCTACCAGTTTGGCCTGTCGGCTGAGGATGAAGCCCGCATGGCTGCCGAACGGGCCTGGGCTGACGGCATGCGCAACGCCGTTGTGCTCGTCCAGGCCGGCGACTGGGGTCGCCGCGTACAGGCAGCCTTTGCCGGTCACTGGCAACAGCTGGGCGGCACGCTTGTGGATAGCGTCTACCTGGGCCAGCCGGTTGAGCTGGCCCAGCAACTGGGCAGCCTGTTGCGCTTGCGCGACAGCGAAGAGCGCAGCAAGAAACTGGCCGACACCCTGCAAACCCGCATCCATAGTCAACCCGGCCGCCGCCGTGACGTCGATTTCGTCTTCCTCGCCGCACCATCCCAACTGGCCCGGCAGGTGCGCCCGACGCTGATTTTCCAGTACGCCGGCGACCTTCCCGTCTATGCCACTTCCGCGATCAACCCCGGCAGCCAGGATTCCGCCCTGCTGCACGACCTTGACGGCATCACCTTCACCGAAGTGCCCTGGCTGCTGAATACCAGTGATCCGCTAAAAGACGGCATCATCAATCGCTGGCCCGAAGCTGCCAGCCTGATGGGGCGTTTTTACGCAATGGGAGCTGACACCTACCAGCTTGCGGTCCAGCTGCAGCTGTTGCAAGCCCTGCCCAACACCAGCACCGAAGGTTTGACCGGCCAGATGCAACTTGGCAAGCAGAACAGGGTCGAACGACACACGGGCTGGGCACAGTTTGTCGACGGCAAGCTGGAGCCGCTACCCTGACACGCCAGCAGGGCAGGCTTGCCGAACAGCAAGCCCTTGACCATCTTTTCCAGCATGGCCTGCAGCTGGTTGAGCGCAACTGGCACTGCCGTTATGGCGAACTGGACCTGATCATGCTTGACCGGGCCACACTGGTTTTTGTCGAGGTACGCTACCGCAGTTCGATGCATTATGGCGGAGCACTGGAAAGCATTACCCCGGCCAAACAGGAAAAAATCATGCTGGCGGCACAAAGCTTCCTGCATCAGCATCCACAGTGGCAAAATAACGCCTGCCGCTTTGACGTGGTTGCCTTACATGGCAATTGCCCCAATACCCGGGGTTTCCAGTGGCTCAGGCATGCATTCATGCTCTGAGCGCGGACCCCGACACAGTTAAAGGTACATCATGCAAAACAGAATTCAGCACATGTTTCAGGCCAGCATCGATACCAAACAGCAAGCCCTGCAGGTTCTGCCGGCCGCGATCGAGCAAGCCAGCCTCCTGATGGTCAACGCCCTGCTCAACGACGGCAAGATCCTCAGCTGCGGCAACGGCGGTTCGGCCGGCGATGCTCAGCACTTTTCTTCAGAAATGCTCAACCGCTTCGAGCGTGAGCGTCCCAGTTTGCCAGCCCTGGCGCTGACCACCGACAGCTCGACCATCACCTCCATCGCCAACGACTACAGCTACGAGGAAGTGTTTGCCAAACAGATCCGTGCCCTCGGACAGCAAGGCGACATCCTGCTGGCGATCTCCACCAGCGGCAACTCGGCCAACGTGGTGCAGGCAATTCACGCCGCCCACGACCGCAACATGAAGATTGTCGCCCTGACCGGCCGCGATGGTGGTGCGATGGCCCCCCTGCTGCAGCCGGATGACATCGAAATCCGGGTGCCCTCCAGCGTCACGGCCCGCATCCAGGAAGTACACTTGCTAGCCATCCATTGCCTGTGCGACCTGATTGACCGCCAACTATTCGGGAGTGAGGAATGATGCGCAATATTCTGCTACTGGTACTGACATCCCTGATGCTGACCGCCTGTGGCGCTCGCAGCCCGGGCAACAAGGTGGACGACCAGGTGATCCACCCCAATGTGAACAGGGCGATCAAGGAGGCCCACCCCGACCTCGGCAGCCCGACCTCCCACACTGTGGTCACCAGTTATAACGGAGTGATCCTGATTGCCGGTGAAACACCCCGTGAAGACCTCAAGCAAATGGCCACTCGCGCCGCACAAGGGGTCGATGGCGTCAAGGTGGTGCATAACGAGCTAAGGGTAGCCTACCCCACTCCGGTCAACATCCGCGCCAACGATACCCTCCTGACCACCAAGGTCAAAACCCGCCTGGTAGCGGAAACCGACGTCCCGTCAACCAAGGTCAAGGTGGTCACCGTCAACGGTGTGGTTTATCTGCTGGGTATCGTCAGCCGTACCGAAGCCGACAACATCACCTATGCGGTGCGTCAGGTTGGCGGCGTGCAGAAAATCGTGCGCTTGTTCGAATACATCAACTGATCCCGCCCTGATACAAAAAAGCCTCTTGCAGATGTATGCAAGAGGCTTTTTTATTGTCTGAAAGATCATTTCACGACGCGCAGACTCGGCCGTCCGCCCGGCTTTGGCGGAGGTGGCTGTTCATCCGTTTCTTCTTGCACCTCAACACCTTCCTCGGGCAGCTCGATTTCAAAAGACATGCCCTGCCCGTTTTCCTGGGCATAGATGGCCAGCACGGCATAGACAGGTATCACCAGCTGGTGCGGCACACCGGAAAACCGCGCCTCGAAGCTGACCACCTGGTTGTTCATCACGAAGTGCCGGACAGCCGAAGGCGACAGGTTCAGGATCAGCTGGCCGTGCTCGGCAAACCCTTCAGGGGCAATCACGCCCGGTGCCTCCGCGGCAACCAGCAGGTAAGGTGTGCACTCGTTATCGACAATCCACTCATAAAGAGCACGGATCAGATAAGGCTTGCTCGGGGTCATCAGGTAGTCCGCCAATCAGGTACGCATCAACCGCTCCGCCTCGCTCAGGCTGGCCTGAAATGCCGGGCGGACAAAGTTGCGGCTCATATAGTCAAGCAGGGGCTGCGCGGCCCGTGGCAAGTCAATACCCAGTTCGGGCAGGCGCCACAGCAACGGCAACAGGCAGCAGTCAACCAGGGTCAACTCCTCGCTCATGAAGTAGGGCATGCTGGCAAAAACGGGGGCTACACCAATCAGGCTCTCGCGCAACTCCTTGCGAGCCTTGGTACGGGCTGCCTCCTTGGCCTTCTTGTCCAGAATCAGGTCGGCCAGGCTGCACCAGTCTTTCTGTACACGATAGGCAAGCATGCGGGTGTTGGCTCGCGCCACCGGATAGGCCGGCAGCAAGGGCGGATGCGGATAACGCTCATCCAGATACTCCAGAATGATCATGGAGTCGTAAAGGGACAGGTCGCGGTCAACCAGGGTTGGCACCGTCCCGTAAGGATTCACTTCGGCGAGGTATTCAGGATATTCGCCTTCGGCGACGTCAATCAGGTCGGCTACAACATCCTTTTCAGCCAGCACAAGACGTACACGGTGGGAATATTGACATAGGGGATCGGAATAGCAGCCCAGTCTGTTGGGTACAGCCATGGCTTACCTCCTGTAAGTTGAAGCACTCCTGCATGCAACCCGATCAGGTTGTACAGCTCCGGCTCATTGCCAAATCTGCTGCGGCATAGAGTGCAGAAAACGCACGCGCCCCGGGGCGCGTGCGTTGCTTGGCAGAATCAGGCGGCAATCTTACTTGACGTCTTTCCAGTACTCGCGCTTGAGCAGGTAGGCAAAGACGAAGAACACCACCAGGAACAGCAGTACATAGGTACCGATGCGCTGGCTCTTGAGCTTGACCGGGTTGGCCGAGTACTCAAGGAAGGTCACCAGATTCTTGATTGTTTCATCGAACTCCTGCTCGCTCATGCTGCCGGTACCTTTTTGTACCACCAGCTGGTCACAGGATTCCTCGGTGATCGGTGCACCGGTCAGCGGGTCGAAAACCTTTTTGCCGTTCTCAACCATGGGGACCTGCTTGCAGTCGATCACCTGGTTGCCCTGCAGGGCAACCAGCACGTTGGGCATGCCGACGTTGTCGAACACCTTGTTGTTGGCACCCAGCGGACGCGAAGGGTCAGCATAGAAGGTGCGCAGATAGGTGTACAGCCAGTCGGCACCACGAACGCGGGCCACCAGGGTCAGGTCGGGCGGAACCACACCAAACCACTTTTTGGCCTGCTCGTCGGTCATCGGCGTACGCATGTGGTCACCAATCTTGGCGTCGGTGAACACGATGTTGGCCATCATGGCCTCTTCGCTGATGCCCAGGTCGGTGGCCACCCGCTCGTAACGCTGAAACTTCATGCCATGACAGCCGAGGCAGTAGTTGGCGAAGGTTTTCAGTCCATCCTGCATGGCGGCCTTGTCAGTCAGGTCGATGTTGACCTTGTCCAGCGGGTAGCTCCCGCCGGCTGCAAAACCGAACACCGGCAGTGCAGACACCAGTAATGTAGCAATAATCTTTTTCATTAGCCTGTCACCCTTTCTGGAACCGGTTTGGTTTTCTCCATTCTGGTGTAGAAAGGCATCAGAATGAAGTACGCGAAGTAGAGAACCGTACATACGCGTGACAACAGAGTGAACTCGGGAGTAGGTGGCAGCACACCCATCACGCCCAGGATGACGAACGAGATGCAGAAGATCCACAGCCACAGTTTGCTCAGCCAGCCCTTGTAGCGCATGGAGCGTACCGGGCTGCGGTCAAGCCATGGCAGGACGAACAGCAGGGCAATGGATGCACCCATCGCGATCACGCCCATCAGCTTGTCCGGAACGGCACGCAGGATGGCGTAGAACGGGGTGAAGTACCAAACAGGGGCGATATGCTCCGGAGTCTTCAGGCCGTTGGCCTGCTCGAAGTTGGGCTTCTCGAGGAAGTAGCCGCCAAACTCGGGCATGAAGAACACCACGAAACAGAACACGAACAGGAACACCACCACGCCGACAATGTCCTTGACGGTGTAGTACGGGTGGAAGGGAATGCCGTCCAGAGGTACGCCGTTCTCGTCCTTCAGCTTCTTGATGTCGACGCCGTCAGGGTTGTTGGAACCCACTTCGTGCAGGGCCAGGATGTGCAGCACAACCAGCGCCAGCAGAACGATCGGCACGGCAATCACGTGCAGGGCGAAGAAGCGGTTCAGGGTAATGCCGGAAATCAGGTAGTCACCACGGATCCACTCGGTCAGGTCGGCACCGATCACCGGGATGGCACCAAACAGGGAGATGATCACCTGGGCACCCCAGTAGGACATCTGGCCCCATGGCAGCAGGTAGCCCATGAAGGCTTCGGCCATCAGCGCCAGGTAGATCAGCATGCCGAAGATCCACACCAGCTCGCGTGGCTTCTGGTACGAACCGTACAGCAGGCCGCGGAACATGTGCAGATAGACCACGACAAAGAACGCGGACGCGCCGGTGGAGTGCAGATAGCGCAGGATCCAGCCGTATTCCACATCACGCATGATGTATTCAACGGAGGCGAACGCGCCTTCGGCGGAAGGCTCATAGCTCATGGTCAGCCAGATGCCGGTCAGGATCTGGTTGACCAGAACCAGCAGGGCCAGGGAGCCGAAGAAATAGTAGAAGTTGAAATTCTTTGGTGCGTAGTACTTGGACAGATGGTCTTCCCACATCTTGGTGGCAGGAAAGCGGGCATCTACCCATTCCATGAACTTGCTCATCAGGCAGTCTCCTCATCCACACCGATAATGACCACATCGTCCGTCTCGTAGGAGTGCGGAGGAATCGGCAGGTTCAAGGGTGCTGGCTGCGCCTTGTAGACGCGACCGGCCAGATCGTAACGGGAGCCATGACAGGCACAGAAATAGCCACCCAGCCAGTCCGGCCCCAGGTCGGCAGGTGCCACTTCCGGACGGAAGGTCGGCGCACAACCCAGGTGGGTGCAAATGCCCAGCACAATCAGCAGCTCGGAGCGGATCGCCCGATTTTTCGGGTCGACATATTCGGGTTGCTCGGATTCTTTCGATTCCGGGTCCGCCAGCGCCGGCTCAAGCTTTTCCAGCCCGGCCATGATTTCTGCTGTGCGACGAACCACAAATACCGGCTGCCCCCGCCACTCAGCGACAATTTGCTGACCAGCCTCAACCTTGGCGATGTTGATTCGCACCGGTGCACCCGCCGCTTTCGCCCTGGCGCTGGGCTGCCATGATCCCAGAAACGGGATGGCTGCCCCGACGGTTCCTGCTGCGCCCACTACAGAAGTAGCAGCAACAAGGAAGCGACGTCGGCCCGCATTCACGCCGTCATTGCTCATTAAGTTGTCTCCCATCAGCTTATCTGGCTTGTTATCAAGCCTATAGTCAGAAAAAACCGAATGTCTTTTCAATCCAGCGAATACTAAAGAAAAGCCATGCAATTGACAAGATTATACACCTCGCCAAGCTCCGGTTTCGCCTTTAATGTCGTCATCGCTTAAGCCAGATCAAATCTTCCGGCACGCAGGCTTGACAACAAAAAACGCCCGTCCAGATGCGGAGCGGGCGTTCTTGTACTGCAGAAAAGCGGCTTAACGCTTGGAGAACTGTGGACGTTTGCGCGCCTTGCGCAGACCCACTTTCTTGCGTTCCACTTCACGCGCATCACGGGTTACAAAACCGGCTTTGCGCAGTTCGCCACGCAGGGTTTCATCATACTCGATCAGCGCACGGGTGATACCGTGACGAATTGCCCCGGCCTGGCCAGTCATACCACCACCGGCGACGGTAACAAAGACGTCGAACTTTTCCAGGCTCTCGGTCAGCTCAAGCGGCTGACGAACCATCATGCGTGCGGTTTCGCGACCGAAGAAGTCTTCAAGGCTGCGGCTGTTAATGGAAATGCTGCCAGTGCCCGGACGCAGGAATACGCGAGCGGTTGCAGTCTTGCGACGGCCTGTGCCGTAGTTTTGATTTGCGGACATGATCTGATATTCCCGTTAAATCTTCAGTTCTTGAGGCTGCTGGGCAGCATGCGGATGCGCGGTACCGGCATAGACTTTCAGCTTGCGGTACATGTCGCGACCCAGCGGACCCTTGGGCAGCATGCCCTTTACGGCACCTTCGATCACACGCTCAGGGGCGCGGGCGATCAGCTTCTCGAAGCTGATTTCCTTGATGCCACCCGGAAAGCCGGTGTGAGAATAGTAGATCTTGTCGCTGGTCTTCTTGCCGGTAACGTGCACCTTCTCGGCATTGATGATGACGATGTAATCGCCGGTATCAACGTGCGGGGTGTACTCGGGCTTGTGCTTGCCGCGCAGGCGACGTGCCACTTCAGTTGCCAAACGACCCAAGGTCTGGCCTTCTGCGTCGATCACGTACCAGTCGCGCTTGACTGTTTCTGGTTTTGCACTAAAAGTTTTCATTTGTTATGGCCTCGGGACCGCCTTTTTGTTGAGCGGTAACTCCTGATGAATAATCTGATTCTTGGCTTACAGAAATCTTGGCGCACTACTTTCGTGGGGGCTCGGGTCTCGCGCAACCTCGACTCTGTGCGGCGGACTTGGCATCTCTCCGCCTGTCCTTCCCTCCGGCAGGCTAACCGGAAAAAAGAGTCGGACAATTATGCCCACCTGTAAAAAAATTGCAACCTTGAATCACTGGCACTCCTTACAGGCTTTGCCATGGCAGCTTGCCGGCGGTTAATATGTGCGACTGCAGGCCAGAGTCATCCAGGTTTCTGTCCAGCTGTGGCCTGCGTGTCCACCCTGGAGCATGACATGTACTTTCCACCCCTGTTTTCGGCGCTCCGGCAAAGTTTTGCCGCCGGCTACAATATGTCCGCATTGCGTGGCGACATCAGTGCCGGCATCACCATCGGCATCATTGCCATCCCTTTGGCCATGGCCCTGGCCATCGCGGTTGGTGCAGCACCGCAGCATGGCCTGTACACCACCCTGGTAGCAGGCTCGCTGATTGCCCTGACCGGCGGCTCCCGCTTCAACGTGTCCGGCCCGACGGCAGCTTTTGTGGTCATCCTGCTGCCCATTACGCAGAATTTTGGTCTGGGCGGGCTTCTATTATGTACCCTGATGGCCGGAGTCATTCTGATTGCCATGGGTATTTTGCGTGCCGGCGCACTGTTGCAGTACATTCCCTATCCGGTTGTTCTGGGCTTTACCGCCGGTATCGGCGTGGTGATTGCCACCCTGCAGATCCCTGATGTGCTGGGACTGGGCGAGTTGGCCACTGCCAACAACTACGTCGAACGCATCCAGGGCATTGTCGCCGGCCTGCCCGGCATTCGTCCGGGCGACACTCTGGTCGGAGCCCTGACCCTGGGCACCCTGATCATCTGGCCGCGGTTTTTCCCAAAAATCCCCGGCCACCTAGTCGCGCTGATCCTGGGCTCCCTGGCCGGCTTTGTGCTGCTTCGTACCGGGGTCGATGTCGCCGTGCTTGGAGACCGTTTCAGCTATCAGGTGGATGGAGTCAGCCATCCCGGCATCCCGCCCTTTCTGCCGGACTTTGTCCTGCCCTGGAACCTGCCCGGCCCCGACGGCCAGCCGCTGGTGCTGAGCTTTGAGCTGTTTCGCCAGCTGCTGGCGCCGGCTTTCGCCATTGCCATGCTTGGTGCCATCGAGTCACTGCTGTGCGCGGTGATTGCCGACGGCATGGCCGGCACGCGCCACGACCCCAATGGCGAGCTGCTGGGCCAGGGCCTGGGCAATCTGGTCGCCCCCCTGTTTGGCGGCATCACCGCCACGGCTGCGATTGCCCGTAGTGCCGCAAACGTGCGTGCCGGTGCATTTTCCCCCATTGCCGCGATCATCCATGCCGGCGTAGTGCTGCTGGCCATTCTGGTGCTGGCCCCGATCTTCAGTCACCTGCCGATGGCCGCGCTGGCTGCCATGCTGCTAGTTGTCGCCTGGAACATGAGCGAGCCCAAGCATGTCTGGCACACTCTGCGCATCGCACCGCGCAACGATGTGCTGGTACTGCTGACCTGCCTGATCCTTACCGTGCTGTTCGACATGGTGCTGGCCGTGGGCGTCGGCCTGCTGCTCGCCGCCGGCCTGTTCATCAAGAGCATGAGCGACTGGACCGATACCGCCAGCATCGACCGCAAGCAGTTCAGCGAATTGCAGGACCTGCCGGACTCGGTCGCCCTGTACGCGATCAGCGGCCCGTTGTTCTTTGCCGCCGCCGAAAAGGCCCTGAGCACCCTGCGTCGCTTCACGCCCGGCCTGCAACTGGTCATCATCGACATGCGGGCTGTTCCGATGCTTGACATGACCGCACTGGCTGCACTGGTCAGCGTTGTCGGGGATTACCACAAACAGGGTATCGGCATCATCTTCATGGGTGCGTCCCCCAGGGTGCGACGCAAAATGCGCCGCGTCGGAATACACGTGGAAAAAAACATGCTGGCCAACGTACAAAGCCCGGGCCAGGCCCGCGAGCGCGCACTGGGCTGGCTCCGCGCCAGAGGCGTGTTCCCCGTAACAGAACAGGGGGAGCAGCTGCCACCCGGCGAAACCGGGGCTACGGAACACACCCCACCCCAATCACAGGACGAACAGGAATCGCAGCAGCAATGAACCGTCACAACTCACGCCCCATCGTCATGTGCCTGTCCGGCCACGACCCCATCGGTGGTGCCGGCCTGCAGGCCGACATCGAGGCCATTGCCGCACAGCAATGCCACGCGGCTCCTGCCATCACCGCGCTGACCATTCAGGACACGGTCAATGTCAGCGACTTTCGCGTGCTCGATCATGACTGGATCGTGGCCCAGGCCCGTACCATTCTTAACGACGTCCCGGTAGCCGCGATCAAGCTCGGCATGCTGGGCTCCAGCGCCATGGTACGCACCGCCTGCGAAGTCATTCACATGACGCCCGACACCCCGGTAGTCTGCGACCCGGTGCTGCGCGCCGAGGGCGGCGGCTCGCTGGGCGAAGATGATGTCGGCTATGTCTTACGTGAAGAACTGTTGCCACTGGCATTTGTCGTCACCCCGAACCTGCCGGAAGCGCGCATCATGGCCGAGCTGCCCGAGGGTACCGCCGATGAGTGCGCCGACGTATTGCTCAAGCATTGCAGGAATCTGCTGATCACCGGTGGGCACGGCCCGGAGAACGAGCTGCACAATCGTCTGTACCTGGCCGATGGCAGTCGCCATACCATCATCCAGCAACGTCTGCCAGGCAAGTATCACGGTTCCGGCTGCACCCTGGCCAGCGCCCTGGCCGGACGCCTGGCTCTGGGCGAAGAGTTGGGCAGCGCAGTACGCAGCGCCCTGGATTACACCTGGCGCACGCTACGTGACGCAGAAACACCCGGCCGTGGCCAGTACATTCCGCGCCGTTTTCCGATACGCTGAGCACTCGCTCAGCTGTGAAGGTTTCTGCGATCTTGCCGCGGAAACCTTTCCTCGCCCAACCAGTTGCCGGCACTGTTTCTCTCCTTGTTCCCCCACACTTTGCTGTCGCAAACCGTTCCGGCTGCGACAATCCGCCCCGTTACCGAAACCCGCTACCGGTCTAGCATGCAGCTATACCCATATCTTTAGCGAGGCACACAGCATGCAACGTAGAACTTTGCTCAAGACCGCCGGCTTGGCAATCGGCAGCGCGGCCACCCTGGGCATCTCCGGCAACCTTCTGGCCAGCCAGCAAACCACCGGCACTGCAGACCCTACACCACTGGAAAACGAGCTGGAAAAATACCCGCGCTGCGTCATCTGTAACATGGACCGGCGCAAGTTCCATCACTCGCGCCACCTCCTGCATTACGCCGACCAGCATGCCCAGGGCACCTGCTCGATCAACTGCGCCAGCGAGGCCATGCTGCGTGAGCGCAAACGCGGTTTCAGCACCATCTATGCCGCCGACCACGGCAGCAGCAGCGACCCCAAGCCGCTGGTTGAAGCATCCAGCGCCACCTACCTGATCGGCTCCTCCCTGAAAGGCGTGATGACGCAAGTCAGCAAGCATTCCTTCGCCAGCCGCAGCGACGCCGAGGCCGAAATGGCCCGCTCCGGCGGTCAGCTGGCCTCCTTCGAACAGGCGGTCAGTTCGTCACTGGAAGACTACAGCCGCATGCTCGGCCAGCAGTACGCTCGCGACCGCCAAAGCTGACCGCCAAGCGTCCAGCCTTTGCCGCAAGCGGCACAGCCTGTAGCATGTCCTGCTTAACCCACATGACAAATGCCGGACGCGACAGCGTCCGGCCCCAAAACGGAAAGCACCACATGCACGCACCCAGTCTGCACGGCCTCTATGCCATCACCGACAGCACACTGCTGGACAACGGCCGCCTGCTGCCCTTTTGCGAAGCGGCGCTGCGCGGCGGCGTGCGCATCCTGCAATACCGTGACAAGAGCGGTGATGCAGAAAAACGCCTGCGTGAAGCCGGCGAGCTGCACAGCCTCTGCGCAAAACATGGCGCCCGCCTGATCATCAATGACGATCTGCCCCTGGCCGAACGACTTGGCTGCGACCTGCACCTTGGCCAGGAGGACGGCAGTCTCGCCGAGGCCCGTCAGCGGCTGGGCCAGCAGGCCATCATCGGCGCCACCTGTCATCACCAGTTGCAGCTGGCCCGGCAAGCCGTGGAGCAAGGTGCCAGCTATATCGCCTTTGGCCGCTTTTACGCCTCACAGACCAAGCCCGGCGAAGTGCTGGCCGACACCAGCCTGCTGCAACAGGCGCGGGAACTCGGCAAGCCGGTGGTTGCCATCGGCGGCATCACCCTTGATAACGCAGCGCCCTTGATTGCCGCCGGAGCTGATATGATAGCCGTCATTCATGCGCTGTTTGCCGCCCCCTCGCCCGCCGAAGTGGAGCGTCGCGCCAATGCCTTTACCCAGTTGTTTTCTTGATTTCAGGAGCCATTCATGTCCCGTTCCGCCACCCTTTTCGAAAACGCCCAGCAACACATTCCCGGCGGCGTCAACTCGCCGGTGCGCGCCTTTGCCGGCGTCGGCGGCACGCCGCTGTTCTTCAAGCACGCCGAAGGCGCTTATGTAGTGGACGAGGACGACAAGCGCTATGTGGACTACATCGGCTCCTGGGGTCCGATGATTCTGGGCCACGGCCACCCTGAAGTGCTGGATGCCGTACGCAACCAGCTGCAGCACGGCCTGTCCTACGGCGCGCCGACCGCACTGGAAGTGGAAATGGCCGACCTGGTCAGCCAGCTGGTGCCCTCCATGGAAATGCTGCGCATGGTCAGCTCCGGTACCGAAGCCACCATGAGCGCCATCCGTCTGGCGCGTGGCTACACCGGCCGCGACAGCATCATCAAGTTCGAGGGCTGCTACCACGGCCACTCCGACAGCCTGCTGGTCAAGGCCGGCTCCGGCGCACTGACCCTGGGCGTACCCAGCTCGCCTGGCGTACCCGCAGCCTTTGCCCAGCACACACTGACCCTGCCTTATAACGATCTGGCAGCGATCGAGCAGTGCCTGAAAGAAAAAGGCGAGGAAATCGCCTGCATCATCATCGAGCCGGTCGCCGGCAACATGAACTGCATTCCACCGCAGGAAGGTTTCCATCAGGGCCTGCGCAAGCTGTGTGACGAACACGGCGTGGTGCTGATCTTTGACGAAGTGATGACCGGTTTCCGTGTCTCCCTTGGCGGTGCCCAAGGCCACTACGGCATCACCCCGGACCTGTCGACCTTCGGCAAGGTGATCGGTGGCGGCATGCCGGTTGGCTGCTTCGGCGGCAAGAAGGAAATCATGTCGCACATCGCGCCGCTTGGCCCCGTGTATCAGGCCGGCACATTGTCCGGCAACCCGCTGGCCATGGCCGCCGGTCTCGCCACCCTGAAACTGGTCAGCCAGCCGGGCTTCCATGACAAGCTGGACAGCTATGCCAAGCGCCTGCTGGCCGGCCTGCAGGAGCGCGCCGATGCTGCCGGCATTCCCTTCACCACCACCCAGGTGGGCGGCATGTTCGGCCTGTTCTTCACCGACAACAAGGACATTCGCAACTTCGAGGATGCGGTGGCCTGCGACGTGGAGCGCTTCAAGAAGTTCTTCCACCTGATGCTCGATGGCGGTGTCTACCTGGCACCAAGCGCCTTCGAGGCCGGCTTCGTCTCTGCCGCCATGGGCGAAACCGAGCTACAGATCACCCTGGACGCCGCGGAAAAGGCATTCAAGGCACTGGCCTGATGCCGGATACCGGGTGTGCCGGATAGCGCACACCCGGTTTTCTTTTCAGCCCCCCCATGATGTGCGAATGAATTCGCACCTACGGTAGGTCCGAGTTTATTCGGACAAAGTCGCTGCCTATCTGAAAAGGGCTTGAACCGTTCCCTCCCATTCCTTGCCTGCCACCGGCAAAGCTGCCTTAATTGCCCGATATTTTTCTGAAGCTTCTGAAAACAGCCGGCTATCCCATCAGCCCGCCATCGGCTTGCTGCATGCCATGGTTGCGTCCTGCATCGCCAATCTGCCATCACTCTCCTCCTCAGAGCTTCCGACGTCTCATCGGAGTGCCCATGAATACCACAACTTTGCCCGCCCCATTGTCGAACTGCCCTACACCGACTGGCAGTTTGCCGCGCCAGACAACAGCGACCTGACCGACCGGCTGGAACGGGGCCAGGTACTCTGCTTTCCGCAACTGGCCTTCACATTGAGCGAACAGGAGCAGGCCCTGCTGGGCCCGGAACTGGTCGGCCCCAAGCGCAAGAACATCAGCTTCAATATCGACAGGGACCGCATCAACGGCGTGGCCGACCCGACCAACGAAGCGGCAGTCCGCGCCCTGCTGAAACGTTATTACCAGCACACCAGAAATTTGGTGGAAACCCTGCTGCCCGAATACAGGGGCAAGCTGCTGGAGCCGGTCAACAGCCTGCGCGTACATGAAATCAGCCAGTGGCAGGGCAAAAGTTCATGGCGCAAGGACGACATCCGCCTGCACGTGGATGCCTTTCCCTCGCGTCCCATCCATGGCCAGCGCATCATCCGCGTATTCCACAACATCAACCCGCATGGCACGCTCCGCGTATGGCGGGTTGGCGAGCCGTTCGAGCGGCTGGCCGAGCGGCTGCTGCCGCGCATCAAGCCCTACTCAAGCCTCTCCAGCAGCCTGCAGGCCGCGCTGAAAATCACCAAGAGCAAACGCAGCCACTATGATCACCTGATACTGGGTCTGCACGATGCAATGAAGGCCGACACCGACTATCAGGCCAACGGACAGCAATGGCAGCTGGACTTCCACCCTGGCACCACCTGGATGGCGTTTTCCGACCAGACTCCGCACGCGGCCATGAGCGGCCAGTACATGCTGGAACAGACCTTTCTGCTCGATGTGGCCAGCCAGAAAAACTCCGAACTGTCTCCCCTGCGTGTGCTGGAGCGTCTCACAGGACGGGCCCTGCTCTGAGGCAGAGACCCTGACGCAAGCTTGATATGTGGATGACGACACAAAGCAAACGTGGCCAGTCTGCATCTGGCAAAACTTGCATTTTTACGCTAAAAATCTAACCATTACACAATTTTTAGCCGTGGAAGTCCTGCATGTTGAAGTTTTTGCCCGCCCCTCTGCGCGGTGTCATTTCCGCCCTCATTCTGGCCCTTAGCACCCTGTTCTGGTGCTGGCCACTGTTTACCCTGGCCCTGCTCAAGTTCTTGCTGCCTTTCACGGCAGCGCAGCGGGCCCTGCGTTTCGGCATGCACTGGATTGCCGAGAGTTGGATCAGCATCAACTCGTTCTGGATGGATCTGGCACAGGATATCGAGTGGGATGTGCAGGGGCTGGAGGCACTCGACAAGAGCCATTCCTGGCTGGTCACCAGCAACCATCAGAGCTGGGTCGATATTCTGGCGTTGCAATACCAGTTCAACCATCGCCTGCCACTGCTCAAATTCTTCCTCAAGCAGGAACTGATCTGGGTACCGGTGATCGGCCTGTGCTGGTGGGCACTGGAGTTTCCCTTCATGAAGCGCTACAGCCGGCAATATCTGGAAAAACATCCGGAAAAGCGCGGCCAGGACCTGGCCACCACGCGCAAAGCCTGCGAGCGCTACAAAACCAATCCGGTAGCGGTATTCAACTTCCTGGAAGGCACCCGCTTCACCCCGGCCAAGCATGACCAGCAACAGTCACCCTATCGCCACCTGCTCAAACCCCGGGCTGGCGGCATTGCCTATGTGCTGGACGCCATGGGCGAGCAGCTGCAGCAGCTGGTCAATGTCACCCTGCTCTATCCACAGGGCATTCCGACCCTGTGGAGCCTGATGTGCGGCAAAGTCAGGCAGGTCACCATGCATGTGGACATCCTGCCCATCCCGCGCGAATTCGTTGGCCGGGACTACAGCAACGACGAAGCTTATCGCAGTGATTTCCAGGCATGGATCAACGAGCTGTGGCAGCAAAAAGATCTGCAACTGGACAAGCTATGCACGCAATACCAGCAGCGCCAGCCCGCCTGAACACCAGATAACATCCGCGTCGGCCTCCCGGCTCTAATCCTTAGCCGCAATGCGCACCCGGTACTTTGCCGCTATAATGTCGCGCACATTTACCGTGTCCCGAGCCGAGGAGCATTTCATGGCCGTAATAAAGCAAGACGACGTTATCCAAAGCGTTGCTGACGCCCTGCAATACATTTCCTACTACCACCCGCTGGACTTCATCCAGGCCATGCACCAGGCCTATGAAAAAGAACAGTCCCCAGCCGCCAAGGATGCCATGGCGCAAATCCTGATCAACTCGCGCATGAGTGCCACCGGCCACCGTCCGCTGTGCCAGGACACCGGTATCGTCACCGTATTCGCCCGTGTCGGCATGAATGTGCAGTGGGACGGCGACATGAGCCTGGACGACATGATCAACGAAGGCGTACGCCGCGCCTACCTGCACCCGGACAACAAGCTGCGTGCTTCCGTGCTGGCCGACCCGGCCGGCGCGCGCAAGAACACCAAGGACAACACCCCGGCCGTGATCCACTACAGCATCGTGCCCGGCGACACGCTGGAAATCGAGGTTGCCGCCAAGGGTGGCGGCTCCGAGAACAAGACCATGATGGCGATGCTCAACCCCTCCGACTCCATCGTCGACTGGGTACTGAGCGTGGTGCCAAAAATGGGCGCCGGCTGGTGCCCGCCCGGCATGCTTGGCATCGGTATCGGTGGTACCGCCGAGAAGTCCGCCGTGCTGGCCAAGGAATCCCTGATGGATCCGATCGACATCCACGAGCTGCGTGCCCGTGGCCCACAGAACCGCGTGGAAGAGCTGCGCCTGGAGATCTTCGACAAGGTCAACCAGCTCGGCATCGGCGCCCAGGGCCTGGGCGGCCTGACCACCGTGCTGGACATCAAGATCAAGGATTACCCGACCCACGCCGCGTCCCTGCCGGTGTGCATCATCCCCAACTGTGCCGCCACCCGTCACGCCCACTTCGTGCTGGACGGCTCCGGCCCGGCGGTGCTGGACCAGCCCAACCTGGACGCCTACCCCGACATCGTCTGGGAAGCCGGCCCCAGCGCACGCCGCGTCAACCTGGATACCATCACTCCGGAAGACGTGCAGGACTGGAAGCCGGGCGAAACCCTGCTGCTCAGCGGCAAGATGCTGACCGGCCGTGACGCCGCGCACAAGCGCATCACCGACATGCTGAACAAGGGCGAGGAGCTGCCGGTCGACCTGAAAGGCCGCTTCATCTACTACGTCGGCCCGGTCGATCCGGTCGGTAACGAAGTGGTTGGCCCGGCCGGCCCCACCACCGCTACCCGCATGGACAAGTTCACCCGCCAGGTGCTGGAGCAGACCGGCCTGCTCGGCATGATCGGCAAGTCCGAACGCGGCCCTATTGCCATCGAGGCGATCAAGGATAACAAAGCCGTCTATCTGATGGCCGTTGGCGGTGCCGCCTATCTGGTGTCCCAGGCCATCAAGCAGTCCCGCACCGTGGCCTTCGCCGACCTGGGCATGGAAGCCATCTACGAGTTCGACGTGAAGGACATGCCGGTAACCGTGGCAGTCGATACCAAGGGCGAGTCGGTGCACATCACCGGCCCGCAGGTGTGGAAGGCCAAGATCGCCGACATGATCGCCAGCGACAGCGAAGACTGACCACAACGCCTGCCACTGCAAATAAAACGAACCCCGCACTTGGCGGGGTTCGTTTTTATGATCAGTCAGCGCAGCGGCGTCAGCGGCTGCAGACGGTACTGCTGAGGCACCTGATCTATGCCCTTGATGGTGACATCAAGGTTTTTCCACAGCCCGTCCTTGATGCCGTAGATGCAGCCATAGATCGACAGCTTCTGGCCCCGGTGCCAGGCATTTTGCACGATGGCGGTATGGCTGACATTGCCAACCTGCTCGATCACGTTCAGCTCGCACAGGCGATCCACCCGCTCTTCCTCGGTCGGCAGCAGCGACAGCTCGTCATAATGCTTGAAATACAGGTCGCGGATGGTGCGAATCCAGGCATCAGTGATACCAACTTGCTTGTCGCTCATCGCCGCCTTGACGCCACCACAACCATAGTGGCCGGTGACCAGGATATGCTTGACCTTGAGCACATCAACCGCGTACTGCACCGATGACAGGCAATTCAGGTCAGTGTGCAACACCACATTGCCGACATTGCGGTGCACGAACAGGTCACCCGGCAACATGCCGACAATCTCGTTGGCCGGCACCCGCGCATCCGAGCAACCAATCCACAAGTATTCCGGCTCCTGCTGCTTGGCCAGTTTTTCAAAAAACTCCGGATCTTCTTCCTTGATCGATTTAGCCCACTGGGCATTATTCTCAAATAGCTGGTGTAATTCAGGCATGGGTATCTCTGTCCTGTTTGAGTTGCAAATACATTGGTGTGACCACATCCATCTGTGACGGGTCACACAAATTCTGGTGGCCAGTCGGCAGCCAGGGTACAGACCATGACCAGCGCATCCTCGTGTCCTGCAGCGGTCGGGTAGTAATTGCGCCGCCGGTCAATTTCATTGAAGCCATGCCGTTCATATAAAGCGTACGCGGCACCATTGGATTCACGCACTTCCAGAAAACAGCTGCGGCATTCCCGCCTGCGGGCCTCGTCCAGGGCAAGCTCGAGTAAACGGCTGCCCAGCCCCCGCCCCTGCTGCTCAACAGCAATCACGATATTCAGCAGGTGGGCCTCGTCGACAATGTACTGCATGACCACATGCCCCAGATGCCGGTCATTCTGCTCCAGCACATGACACTGATAGCTGCCCAGCGCATCTTCATATAGCCGGCGGGACCACGGATGGCTGAACGCCTGCCGCTCGATGCTCACTACCGCATCCAGGTCGTCCGCCGTCATCGGCCTGAACAGGAGAGTCTCAGGCATGGCCGCTCCAGTGCGCCATCAGTTTTTGCATGTGCTGCCATAGCAAGGGCTTGAGCGAACGTTCCTGCATCAACTGCTCCAATGCGGGCAGGTTCCAGAAGCGGATGCCGGACTGGAATGCCGTCAGCGAAAACAGCTCGGCATCGGCATCTTCCTGATTGGCAAACGCCATCGCTCGCGGGCCCAGCAACCAGACAAAGCCGACCGGAGCACGACTGCACTCGAATTCTAGCAGATCACGCACACAGGCCCGGGCCGCGGCTGCATCCTGGCTACCGGCCAGCTGGCCGGCCGTCAGCAGCGGCCAGCGGATCGGTTCGCCCTGCCGCAAGGGCTGCAAGTCAACCGGCAGGCCGGCGGCCCGCACGATATCCCGCAGCAACTGGAAATCCGGATCGCTGGACTGAAATGCCTCGCCCAGCGGCAGGTCGGCCAGCAGCAGGCAAGGGCCACTGCGCAACAACTGCAGACTGAAGCGGGGAATCCTGACCGGCTCTGCGACTGGCGCTACAGGCACCGCCACAGCAGCAGCTTCAGCCCTGGCGGTAGCCGGCGCAGCCACCGGCTTGTCGCCTGCCTCCAGCGACTGGCGCACCTGCTGCAAGGAAGCCTGGACATTGCCAGCGCTAGCCGGCGCAACCGTCTGGTGCCCGCCTGTTGCCGGTACTGGCCGCTCCGGCTGCTGATCCCGGACAGTCGTGCCTTGCGGCGTTATCTCCGGCCCGGGCAGCTGCCAGTCAAGCAACAACGGGCTCGATGCAGGAGCGTACGGCAAAGACTGGCGTGGCAACCAGACTTCCAGGCCCATCACCCGCAGCATCGCCTGACGGCGAACCTCCTGTTCCTGCACGGCCTGCTCCATCGATCAGATGCCGCCCACTTGCGGGTGAGCGCGGGCAACACCGCACTGCATCAGGTTCAGCGCATGCAGATAGGCCTTGACGGAAGCCACCACGATGTCGGTGTCGGCACCATTGCCGTTGACGATACGGCCGGCACGCTCCAGACGCACAGTCACCTCGCCCTGGGAGTCGGTACCCTGGGTGATGGCGTTGACCGAGTACAGCTGCAGGGTGGAGCCGGACTGGGCAACGGATTCGATGGCCTTGAAGGCGGCATCGACCGGTCCGGAGCCCTGTTCGCTGGCACGCACTTCCTCGCCATCCACCAACAGTACCAGTTCGGCCTGTGGCACTTCACCGGTCTTGCTCGCCACTTCCAGGCTGACCAGTTTGTAATGCTCGGTGACTTCCTCGTTCTGGGTGTCGGTCACCAGCGCCTGCAGGTCTTCATCGAAGATCTCGTGCTTCTTGTCGGCCAGATCCTTGAAACGGGCAAAGGCGGCATTCAGCTCGCTCTCGCTGGCCAGCTCGATGCCCAGCTCCTGCAGGCGGCTGCGGAAGGCGTTGCGACCGGAGTGCTTGCCCAGCACCATCTTGTTGGCGTTCCAGCCCACCGACTCGGCAGACATGATCTCGTAGGTTTCGCGATGCTTGAGCACGCCGTCCTGGTGAATGCCGGACTCGTGGGCAAAGGCGTTGGCACCGACGATCGCCTTGTTCGGCTGCACCGGAAAACCGGTGATGCCGGACACCATGCGCGAAGTGCTGAGAATCTGGGTGGTATCGATGCGGGTGTGCACGTTGAGCAGGTCTTCACGGGTCTTGATCGCCATGACGATCTCTTCCAGCGCGGCGTTACCGGCACGCTCGCCCAACCCGTTGATGGTGCATTCCACCTGACGCGCACCGGCCACCACCGCCGCCAGCGAGTTGGCCACGGCCAGGCCGAGGTCGTTGTGGCAATGCACAGAGAAAATCGCCTTGTCGGAGTTGGGCACGCGCTCGATCAGCTGGCGGATCAGCTCGGCATACTGGTGCGGAATGGCGTAGCCGACGGTGTCGGGGATGTTGATGGTGCGGGCACCGGCATCAATCGCCGCTTCGACGATACGGCAGAGGAAGTCCAGCTCGCTGCGGCCGGCATCCTCACAGGAAAACTCGACATCGTCGCACAGGTTGCGGGCTTTTTTCACCGCCCGCACCGCCTGCTCCACCACCTGGTCCGGCTGCATGCGCAGCTTGTATTCCATGTGGATCGGACTGGTGGCGATGAAGGTATGGATACGACCGGAGTTGGCACCGGCCAGCGCTTCACCGGCACGCTCGATGTCGGCATCCAGCGCACGCGACAGGCTGCAGATGGTGCTGTCCTTGATGGTATCGGCAATGGTCTTGACCGCATCGAAGTCGCCCGGGCTGGCAATGGCAAAACCGGCCTCGATCACGTCAACCTTCATGCGCTCCAGCGCCTTGGCGATGCGCAGTTTTTCATCCTTGGTCATGGATGCGCCAGGGCTCTGCTCACCATCACGCAAGGTGGTATCAAAAATGATGACACGATCGTTGCTGCTCATCAGAGTTCTCCTCGGTCAGGCCGGAATAGTCTTGTTGTGAATGCGGGCAAATATAGCACAGCAGCCAGCCGAGGCCACGCACGCCTTTTGTCGGCAATGGCCTGTTCAGACTGCTGACAGATGTGCTTTGTGTACCTATTCTTGCCGATGATCGCGGCGAAACAACTCCCACTCGTCAATGGCACTGCCGTCAGGCAGATGACACAGCCCCCGGTCGCCCTGCTGGTTGCGGATGATTTCCAGCCGGCCACCCAGTTCCAAACAGTAGACAGAGGCCGGGTTGGCCAGTTTTACGGTCGGCGGAGGTGCAATGCCGCTGTCATGACTGCTGCAACCGCTGATCAGCAACAGGGGCAATGCAGCGGCGACGATAGTGCCGCTTTTGGCAAAACGGATTTTCATGGTTTCTTCCTGTGTAGTTATTTTACGGTGACCAGTGGCAACGGGCAGTTAGTGCGATGGCTCAAGAAAACCCGAAATCAGCAACAGCAAACGTTCCAGCGCACCCTGATTGGCCTTGAGCACCTGCTGCCCGGCGTCCTGCATGGCCTGACAGGCACCCTTGTCAGTCCACAAGCGGGCCACCGCCGTGGCAATCTCGCGATCGCTCTTCACTTCACGCAGGGCATTGGCCTCACGCATCTGGCGGGCGATCTCCAGAAAATTGAACACATGCGGCCCCGACAGCACCGGCTTGCCCAGTGCGACCGGCTCGAGCAGATTATGACCGCCATGGGGCACCAGACTGCCGCCCACCAGCGCTACATCTGCCAGCGCATACAGCAGCAGCATCTCGCCCATGGTATCGCCCAGCAGCACCCTGGTAGCGGGCGTCACCGCCTCGCCGGAGGAGCGGCGCACCACATCGAGCTGCTGCGCCAGACACAGGCGATGGGCAACATCAAACCGCTCGGGATGACGTGGCACCAGAATCAGCAGAGCCTTGGGGAAACCCTGCAGCAGCTGCTTGTGCGCTTCCAGCACCAGCAGATCCTCGCCTTCGTGGGTGCTGCCGGCAATCCACACCTGGCGGCTGTCCAGCTGCCACTGCTCACGCAATGCCTGCGCCTGCTGCAACAGCTCCGGCTTGATCTGCAGATCGAACTTGATCGAACCGGTCACCTGCACCGCCTCCGGTCGCGCACCCAGCTCCAAAAAACGCTGCGCCTCGGCCTGTGTCTGCACGGCAATACCGGACAGTTGCGCCAGCATCGGTGCCACCAGTTTCGGGAAACGCGCATAGCCGCGCGCCGAACGTTCTGACAGCCGCGCATTGGCCAATACCACCGGAATACCCATGCACGCGCACTGGTCAATGTGATTGGGCCACAGTTCGGTCTCCATCACGATGCCCACCGCCGGCTTCAGGGCAGTCAGAAACTTGCGCGCACGGCACGGCAGATCATAAGGCAGATAACAGTGCTGTACGCTGTCACCGAACATCGAACGGATGCGTTCGGAGCCGGTCGGCGTCATGCACGTGATGGTGATCGGCAGATCCGGATAGCGCTGCTGCAACGCCCGCACCAAGGGAGCGGCGGCGATGCTTTCGCCCACCGACACCGCATGCAGCCAGATACCGCCCTGGCGAAACTGCGGCAGGTCCAGCGCAAAGCGCTCACCGATACGCTGGCGATAGGCCGGCGCCTTGCGCCCACGCCACCAAAGGCGCAACGCAATCAGGGGCAGGCCAAGATAAAACAGCAGACTGTACAGGGATCTATTCATCGCCGCATTTTAGGTGGGGGCAAGGTGGCTGTCCATGTGTTAAGGCTTGTGTGTCGCATACGCGACGGGCAAGGTACTCCACCCCACCGGGTTACAGGCCAGTCTGCCGAGCTTTTCCGGTACCGATCAGCTCGTTCGAGAAGCACAGCCCGATCACGATCAACACGGCACCGGCATACAGGCTATCGCGTGGTACCTCATTGAGCACCACAAACGCCAGTACGGCGGCAAACAGGGGTTCGGTCAGTTCCAGCGCCTGCACCTGTGAGGGCTTGAGGTGCTCGATGGCCTTGGTCGTACAGAAAAAGCCGAGAATGGTCGGCAAAGTTGCCAGCGCCAGCAAGGCGGCGACTGCCAGCACTGTCAGTTCGCCCATGGCAAAGCCGTCTGCGGCAGCCGGCATCAACAGAAACAAACTGCCAAACAGCAACAGCTGACGGGTCAGGTACAGCCCGCCCGATACCCGCATCTTTTTCATCGCCACCGAAAAGGCCCCGTAGCCGCAACCGGCCACCGCTGCCAGCATCACACCCTGCAAATTAAAACCCTGCTGCAGGTCGGCAGCGAAAATGACCACTATGCCGGCAATGGCAAAGCCTGCGCCCAGCAAGGCATTGGCGGTAATGGCATCGCCCAGAACCATCCGCCCCAGCAGCACAGCAGACAGCGCCGCACTGGCCATCAGCACCACCACTACACCCGCCGCTGCGTAATGCTGGTAAGCCGCCGTTTCAAAATGGAACAGCACAAAGATACCCAGAAACGCACAAATCGCCGCCTGCCCCCAGCGGGCACGGCTGGCGGGTTGTTTGCGCAAAAACAGCAGCAACACAGACAACAGTACGCAGCCCAGCACCGTCTTGATCAACGCCACACTGCTGGCCGCATAACCGCTGCTCATCAGCACCTTGCTGATCACTCCGATGGTCGCATTCAGCGCCGCCGCTGACAGGGCAAATAGCGTTCCTTTGGCAAAAGCCGATGGCATAACCGGGTTCCTTCAATCAGCAAATCGTGCGGCACTATCGGCGGTTTGCCCAAAAAATGATAGTGTTTTCAAACGAACAGATAGCCAGTAAAGCTCCACAGCAGCTTCACCGAAAATATGATCAGCACCAGCCCCGTCAGGCGCTCAAACACCGCTGCAGTCCGCAAAAAACGCTCACGGATGGCGGGGGTGGTAAACATCAGGCTAACCAGCACAAACCAGCTTGCATTGACTACACACATCCAGAGCCCATACAACAGCTGTGTATGCAGCGGTGTGGAAGCGCTCACCACCGTGGTAAACACCGCCAGGAAAAACAGGGTGGCCTTGGGATTGGTAGCATTGGTCAGGAAACCCAGCATGAATCCCGGGCGAAACCCGCCAGCTGCGCTACCACTTTCCGTATCTACGGTCAGCTCTGCGCCCTGTTTTCCCGCCTGCCGGATAAACAGCTGTCCCAGATACAACAGGTAAAGGCCACCAACCAGCTCGGCCACTCCCAGAAGCCATGGTGTGGCATGCATCAGGGCACCCACGCCCAGCAGGGTATACACCACGTGCACCGAAATGCCGGCCCCAATGCCAAGCGCCGTCGCCACGCCTGCAGGACGACCATGGCGCAGGCTCTGGCGAATCGTCACGGCAAAGTCCGGCCCGGGTGCTACTACAGCCAGAAAATGAATCACCGCCAGTGCAAAAAACTCTCCCATCACTTCACCTGTTACCGGTTATCAGAGCCGGCCCCCCGTTAAAACAATTCAACCCGGGCATGTCCGGCCGGGTCGCGCATTGTAGCGGCTGAGCAACAGAAAGACCGCAACAGCCGGCAACAAGAGCCTTGGCTTTTCGCTATACTGCCAAGCCTGTTTACCTGCAGTTTCAAGGAACGCCATGCCCACCCAGCTCAATACAGACATTGCCATCATCGGCGGCGGCATTGCCGGCCTGTGGCTGAACGCCCGCCTGCGTCGGGAGGGTTTCAACACATTGCTGCTGGAACGGACACAGCTGGGTGGAGTGCAGAGCCTGTGCTCGCAGGGCATCATCCATGGCGGCACCAAATATGCGCTACAGGGTGCGCTGACCGGCTC